>OFGA01000370.1_pt1 | contig 38836 bp, 30 predicted proteins | sample 1521471 | NCBI WGS metagenome assembly OFGA01 (sample SAMEA3504086, study PRJEB24116) | mouse gut metagenome | biome: mouse gut; feature: mouse-associated habitat; material: faeces | place: Denmark | collected 2011 | reverse complement strand
CCCGTATAATGGCTGCCTGCCGTACCCGTTTGGCCACCAGAGGGTCGGATTCTTGATCTGGATTTCCTCCGGACTTCCCTCATAAACCCGCTCTTCTCCGTCAGGAAATGTAAGGGTCACGGTGTAAGGAAGCTCCACCCGGCCGCCGGAAGCACTTTCCGCTTCCACGTCAAGATGAAGGATCACTTTCCCCTCCTCATGCTTCTGCGTCACATAAACGCCGCCAATCCTTGCCTCTTCCACTCCCATCAGGCTTACCTGCCGGAATATCCCTGCGTCCGGAATCCTCGGGCCCCAATCCCAGCCAAACATGCTGTGCCCCTTCCGCAGCCTGGAAAGGCCCCGCATAGCATCAATACACCCTTCTATGGGATCCTCCCTGTAAGACTTTTCAATAAATTCCGTAGGAGAATATAAAACCACCGTCAACTCATTCCCAAATTCCTTTAGCGATTCTTTCACCTGATATTCCCAGATACGGTGCATATTGTCCGTCTTCCCAAGCTCCTTCCCGTTTAAGGTGATGGAGGAAAGAGTGTCGATTCCGTCAAAATGAAGCAGAATCTCCTGACATCGAAAAAGCTCCCCGGGAGCATCAAACCTGACCTGATACTCATAGTCGTGAGAGATTACCTCCAAAGCTTCCTTTTCGTTATCCCGATAAAAAGGGGCCCCCATTCTGCCTGCTGCCATCAGATCCTGATATACACTTCCCGGCACGGCCGCATCCAAATACTCGTTTGAGGTACATTCCCTCATCCTCTATCCGCTATTCAGCATTATCTTAACCATAGTTTTCCTCTTTTCCACCCAACCTGTAGGCTTTTTTAATGTTTTACTTTTTTCCTGTAACGGTCAGGGCACACTGCCAGAGACTTAAAAAGAATTCTTCCTGATAATGTTCTATCATATATTGCGCCAGAAGAATGGTAAAAGGGGAAGTGCTTTCATCTTCTTTTATTTCTTCACCGCAAATCGTATATATTGACCCTTGACTAGCATCCGCAAAAATGCGTATAATCATATCAGAGAGGTAAACATGAAGCTAAAAGAACTCAGAAAAAAACGAAACTTAACTCAAAAAGAACTGGCCTCCATGAGCGGGGTAAACTTCCGTTCCTTACAGGACTATGAACAAGGGCACAAAAAACTAACTTCCGCCAGTGGAGACGTTCTGCTTCGTCTTTCCACGGTACTTGGCTGTTCCATGGAAGATTTGTTACTTGACGATTTTTTCCCCAATACAGCTCCCTTGTCTTTTCCATTAGCAGAAAACGAAACGTCAGGTTTTTTTTGCGAAAAGTTTAAAACAGGCGGACGCTGGATTCGCCTTGACTCGTCAGCCGCCATCCTGTTTTATTATGAAGGCGAACAATATACGATACCATTTAACGCAATATTCCGTCAGGAAAATATCTGTTGGCTGAAGGAAGCTGCCATTATGCAGATGGAATCCAAAATCGAGGATATCCTTTTTTCTCAGGCTGAAATGGAGGATTGGTAAACAATGCAGGAAAACATGTACTATCTAATGCACCGGGATGAACCGGTATGTATGGTATCCCTTGACCCCATTTCCGGCGCAATGCTGCGGGTGTCTCAAAAAATGACGCCGGAACTATTGCCCCCAGGAGGGAATATTGACGCACAAATGCTGCGTAAGTGGTGGCAAAGGCGGGCAGTTCCCTTAAGCCAGGGCCGGATACGACAGATTCTGGAACAAATGGGAGTCACTACGCCACAAGAATATTTGGTTAAAAATCTTGGTTTAAGCCTGACAGACCATTACTGGGTCAAACCCCTTGGCATGGATTTCACATGGAATGACGTCAGCCTATTTACCAACAACTTTCAAGATCCGATAGGCGGCATGCAGTTTGACGAGCAGGAAACAGAATTGGCCGCCCTGCCCCCAAATGCTTTTTTGCCCAGCTCTTCCGTCCAAGGCGAGTTACGTAAAAAATGGATCATTTCCAACGGAAAACGCTGCCTGATAAAAGGTAACCTCGGCAATCATTCCCAGGAAAGTTTAAATGAAGTAGCAGCAACGCTGCTCCACAAGAAACAAGCCTTACAGCCATACGTCTCATACTCAGCCTTGCGCCTGGACAACCATCCACAGCTTTGCTGCATATGCGAAAGCTTTACATCAGACATGGTAGAACTGATTCCGGCAATCGATGTACTTGATTCCATGAAAAAGGACAATGCCACATCTATGTATGAACATTTCATTTTAATCTGCGCCAGGCACGGACTGGACGCAAAAGTGGTAAGGCAATTTCTGGAGTACCAGATCATGACAGACTTTGTTTTGACCAATACCGACCGTCACATGAATAATTTCGGAGTTCTTCGAGATACCAATACCCTGCACTTTATTGGTATGGCACCCATCTTTGATTCCGGAAACTCCATGTTTTGGAAAACCCCACGACAGCCGGAACGGGATAACCTGCTGGAAATCCCCGTAAACAGTTTTCGAAAAAAAGAACGCCAGTTGCTCGACTATGTCAAAGACCCGTCCTGCATAAATTTAAAATTGCTGCCTGATGAAAATGAACTGTACGCCATATACAATCAGGATCCAGCCATCACCTGTTTAGACTCTATTTTGCTAGGATATCGGAAAAAAATCCAGCTGCTCCAAAATAACTGGAACTGATTTTACTTTTTCCCAACCAGAGACTTATCAGAATCCGGAGGCCAGAAAGCCTCCGGGCTCTTTTATCTTTCCTGCTTTTCTTACTTTATTTCCTGCAGCCGGATACATTTACTGGTAAAATCAGCCGCCATCCTAAGTGCCAGCCCATGGTACATCAGATAAGAACCGCTCAGACACTGCTCTTTCCCGTCCAGCACAAACCGGTACAAAACGTCTTCTTTCAGGTTCACCAGCTTTAATGTGTATTCATACTTCCCACGGGACCTTAAGGTAAGGAATACAAACACCACCGCTTCCCCGTCCTTATCGTACTGCAGCGCATGGAAATCATCCCTGTGGCAGGATTTCAGTCTTGCAAGCCTGCCAAACTGGACTACCGAGCGGATTGCCTTATATTCCTCCACATACCCTGCCAGTTCTTTTAATTTCCCGCCGCCCACACGATTCAAATCCATACCGATCCCCAGCGCACCACACATAGCGCAGTGTGCCCGGAAGGATAAAGGAACTCTCCTGTTGTCATTATCTGCTGCATCCGTGATCCATGTGCGCATATATTTCGGCGGATAAAGCAGGCTATAGGTCTCCTGGATGGAAAGTCTGTCTATGGGTCCGTGTTATCGCTGGTCCAGAACTCATCAAACCGTGACATACAGCCAAAGTCTACCCGGCCGCCCCCTGAAGCGCATGCCTCAAACTCTACCTCCGGGTGCTTTTCCCTTAAAGTCTCAATAATGGAATAAAAGCCCTGCACGTGGCGGTACCAGATACTGCGGAACTCTTCCTTGTCAAGGTGTGCGCACCCACATTCCCCCAGGGCCCTGTTCATATCCCACTTGATATAGGAAATGTTATTTTCATTTAGCAGCTTATCAATAAACCCAATGATGAAACCAATCACCTCCGGGTTAGCCAGATCCAGCATATACTGATATCTGCCTTCTAACACAGGCCGGGCAGCATACCGGTAGATCCAATCCGGATGCGCCCGGTAAAGGCCGCTGTCTTCATTGACCATCTCCGGCTCGATCCAGATACCAAAATCCATTCCAAGCCCGTTGACATAGTCGATCAGCGGTTTCAGCCCGTCCGGAAATTTCTCCTGGTTCACATACCAGTCGCCAAGCCCCAGATGGTCGGAACTACGCTCCCCAAACCAGCCGTCATCCACCACAAACAGCTCCGCTCCTGCCGCAGCCGCCTTATCAGCCAACTTCATCTGTTTATCACAAGCCACGTCAAAAGCCGTGGCTTCCCATGAATTATATAACACCCGCAAAGGCTTTTTGGCTGTTTCCTTAGGCATGACACACTCCGCTGCAAAACGATGGAGTAGATTTGACATTTCCCCAAATCCCTTGCCGCTGTACCCTGCATAGACCTTCGGACTGATAAAGCGCTCCCCCTTTTTCAGGTTCCAGCAAAAATCCGTGTCACCCATCCCAATCTGAATGTTCAGATAATCATAAGGCGTCTGCTCTTCCACGATTTTAAAATTCCCTGAGTATGCCAGCACGCCAAAGTACACTTCCCCCCGGGTTTCCGACACATCCTGATGGACAATGAACCCCGGCGTTGCCACATGGGCAGTTGCCCCCCTTAAGCTTTCATAGACCTTCTTTCCGGCACACAAGGTATCCTCATAACGTTTAAACTCATCCGCCCAGGTGCCATTGTTGTTGATGGTCCTATAGCCATCTCCGGGAAGGGTAAACTCTGCGGAATAAAACCGCTCTATCTGTACGGTCTCTTCCCCCAGATTCTCCGCTTCCCTCCACTTTTCAATGATATCCAATTCTTCATGCACCACATAATGCAATACAATGCCAAACGGGTAATGGTCATCCCGAAGTGAAATACGCAAGTGATCTCCTTCTATCTGGTAACTGTCCACATGATACCTGAAGTCTCTGGTTCCGTCCGCAAAAGCCACCTTCATGGAAGCTTCCTTGTAACGCATCCTGCCATAGGACGAACATTCCTCCCTCTTTTTGTCAATATCCGGATGATACCCCTGCATCGTCCTTAAAAAAAGCATAGGTCGTGTTTTTAGTGTTCATAACAAATAGCATGTCATCTTTTACAATTATTCCCATTTCTTTTGTCTCCCTCTTAACAAAGTTCCTTTTTTAAGACCTCTGCCACCTGGGCCGCCAGGCGCCAATACGCCTCTTCGGTGAAGTGTGCGCCGTCGGTCTTTTGCAGATTTTCATCCAGGCATACCTGATACAAATCATTGATACGGATTCCATGCTCTTTACAGATTTCCCTTGCAATCTGATTCAGCTCCTCATATGGCTTCGACGCTTTCTCATCCGTTACCCAATAATCCTCTCTGCCATATCGGGCAAGAGACGCTTTACCACCCTTGCCAAAATGCCGCTCCTGAAAATCCAAAGCTTCCTCCCTCGTTCCTTCTTCCGCCTTACGGCTAAAAGTTGTATTCGTGGCATAAATAATCTCCGTCTTTGGCGCAGCCATATGAATCCACGCAAACACTCCCAAAAGATTCTGCCGGTACTGTCCTAAATCCTGCCCGTGAAGATGGATCCCGTTGTTGATATGGATCATCCGGTATGGATACCGCCTAAGCGCCGCTTCAAGCATCCGCAGGAAGTTTGGATGGTGAAGCCCCTCGCTTGTATTTAAGCGGTCCACATGCCAGCCGGGCATCAGCCTTTGAACCATATCCCCGTATCCGGCACTGATAGAATCCCCCACCAGCAATATCCGGTTTTTTTCCTCTTCCAGTGGCAGCGTGAGAGAAAGATTGGTCCACTCCGCACCCTCCCTGCAAAGAGAGTCAAACCAAAACGGCGGATTGGATTTTTCAATCTCTTTTGTAAGCTCCTCCAGCCAAGCATCTAATTCCTCCGGCGTTTCGTATCCCACACCAACAATCCCGTCAGTCTCCCTTCTGCCTGCCGCATCGGCCGGCAGCTCCTTACGGTGGTATATCCTGACTTGCTTTACATCCGGGAATCGTTCCTTCATATACGTAGCCATTACCGGAATTTCGCTCTTGCGCTCATCACTCAGCCCATAGACCACCCAGCCAATCTCCATCTGAGCACATAGAAGATCGTGGAACTCCCGGTTCTGCGCATCGGAAAACTCCAATGTCTCCTGATTGGTCACCGTTCCTACCCACGGAGATGAACCAATATAGCCCAAAGGATACCTGCCGCTAAATATGCGCTCTGCTGCCGCAGTGAGATCCCAGTGCTCCTTGTCATGGATGATCAGCGTCATCGGATATCTTTTTAAAGACTGATTATTGATCCGGAATGCATTCCCCCGTGAAGGATATTCCTTTTTTATTAAATTTTTTTGTGCAATATACGGTAATGGCAGGCAGATTCTTTCCACGATTCCCGGTATATCAGAAGGAACCTTGGCCACATAATCCGGTCTTTCTTCCTCACATTCCGGTGTCATACGGTATCTGGGGCTGTAGGCAGCAAGGACAGACCAAAATCCCATCCTGTTTGCCCCAACGATATCCCGTTCCAGATTATTGCCAATCATCACAATCCTGTACGCATCCTTATCGGTAAGCCCCATCTGATCCATAGCGCTGCCAAACATCGCACAGGATGGCTTTTGTGCACCGACAGTTTCGGATATAGCCATTACCTCAAAGCAATCTTCCAAATGATGCATGGCAATGATATTTTGAAAAGAAGCTTCCAGACCATCCGCCACCAAAGCGATCCTGTATCCTTCGTCATGCAGTGTGCGGATTGCCTGCTCCACCCCGGGATACAGCTCTGCCGCAGTCACTACCCCTTCCTCATCCCTTATTTCCGTGGATTCGTCTACTAACGTGTCACCACAATCTATAAAAATAATCAGTTCTTTTGCAGCCATATCATTTCCCTCCACGCTTCTTTTTCAGGCTCGTATTATGAAACCCTAAAATTCCAACACCCATTCTTCTCCGGAACATACCGGAATTTCACATTTCCCGGTAAAGCAGCGGACCGCCTCCCCGCTCCTCCAAACCCGTTTCAAAGGCGTGTTGTCTTTCCAGTGGAATACCAACGTCTCTTGACAGCCTGCTTTTATCATCACCTTATAAATCTGATAATTCTCCTGCCAGACGGAGATTCTGTGCCCGCCTTCCACTGCCAGATCCTCGCAGCCGCAATCCCGCCACTCGTCCGGTATCCCCATCAACATCCATACATCCGCCCCTGCCCGGTGAACGAACATCTCACACAGCGTAGTTGGAACAAAAAATCCCGACTCCAACGTAAAGGCATCGGAGCTTTCCCCTGCATTGGTACCGGATATCCTAAGCACCCCGTTTTGATAAGGATCTCCGTTAACGGTAAAGGAATTGCGTGACCGGAACACCATGCAATAGATCTCCAGCATGGTCCGGCACATATTCCCTCTACCGCACCTTGCCGCCATAATTCCCATGTACGGGAATGAAAATGCCGCATATTCCAAAAAGCCCTGATTGACTGCCGTATCCAAAGAATTGTTTGCCACTTCATTGTGGGCTTCCTCACAAAGCGGGTAAATCGGGTACATCTGGCAGAAATGACGATGGGAACCATACACGTCGATCCCTGCGTATAGCGGATACCCTGTTTCATTTACTTTCACCGGCGCAAGCTTCTTCTCCCATTTTAGGAATGCGCTCCCGTCCTTGCCAAGCAGATCCGCATACCCCGCCATTTTCCTTAACAGATAATGTAAGCTTGATAAAGTGAACGTGGCATCATCTGCCATCAGCATATGCCCATCCCGATCAACCTCCGGGGAAGTGGTAAAGGGGATATGTAAATACCCATCTTCTTTTTCCATCGCAATCCCCTGATAAAGATGGATCACCTTTTCTATAAAAGGATAGATCTGATTCTTTAATGTATCCTGCTCACGACTGTACTCATAAAACCATGTAAAGTCAACCGCCACAAACAACTCCGGACCAAGCAGGGTGTTCCAATAGCACCACTCCGAAGCCGCCCCGGTTCCATCCGGCGCCATCATCACCGGTACATGGACAGCATCCCTGATCCCAAAAAGTTTCCACGCACGCTCCATAAGCCGGGGCATCGCCTTAGTGTAATAATCAATATAAGGGCGTACCAGCTTCACATTACCCGTCTTGTATGCAGGCCAATAGCAGGACTGAACATTTAAGTCATTATGCAGATCCCCGTACCAGGCCGGCATCCTGTTATCCGGATTCCACACCCCCTGCAGCGTAACAGGGGAAGAATGCTCCCTTTCATTACAGTAAAGCTTATACATCTCCTGCTCAAAAGCTTCCTGCAGCCTTTGATTGGGCACCGTTATGTTAAATCCGTTCCAGTAAGCAGCCCAGTCCTTTTCATGCTCCGCCAAAAAAGTATCCTTTTCCCTGACATAGGTATGAGCAAGCTTCCTGCCTTCTTCGGCCAGTGTCTTTTCCTTTGACCGATGGGCAGTTTCAATCCCTACCGCCAAAAACAGCCCTTTTTCCGTAACCTCCTGGCATCCGCACAGCACAGCGGACATCTCGTTGCCAAAATGTTGGATCACGGTAAACCCATCCTTTTCCTGTTCCTGGACACAGGGGTCATAATTCCAGTTTTTAAGAGTCTGAAGCCGCGGAGATTCCAGATCCCATCCCTTCCCATGGACCGTAAGCTCTTTCCCCTCCGTTCCGGCAAGTTCCATGCCCAGTATGTTCACATGGGAATCCAGCCATACAAGGCTTTCTGCCTTCCTGCCGTCTGTAAACTCTAACTTGATTCGGGTTTTCGCCGTTGCTAAGTCAGTCTCCGCATAAAAAGACGCCACCGTTCCCGGAAGCTCCAGTTCCACCGCAAGGGCAGGAAGCCGCGTCCTTCCAATGTCGTTCTCAAATATATTGGTGTCCACCACATATTCCGGATTCCCTTTCAAATACGCTTCCTTATTCTGAAGGATCTGAGAAAATGACGCCTTTGGCTCATCCGGCAACGTCTCTCGAAGTTCCCATAAACCAACATGGTCAATCGATACGCACAGCCTGCCGTTCCGGATATACAACACCGTTCCCATCTTCCCGTTTCCCCAAAAGGGGCCCTCGCAAAACTGATAGGGAATCCTGTCTAAAATCATTTTGCTTTTCATATGCGCTACCTCACCATGTCATATATTTGTTTCTACAAATTTTACAAAAAAATTAGCACATTGAACAGAATATATTCTTCTGATTTGGGCGTTTTTTTGCTTTTTGCTACGGAAGGATTTTTGTGGCGGGGTATTATATTTATTATCTGTACCGAAAATTATATCCCTGTCCGTCAATCTATTATCACATTATAACTTATTAGGTATTGACACATCAACTATATATTTGCTATACTGGACAAGCATACAAAAATTCTAAGAAACATCTGCTTTATTACCTATTTTACTGCAAGTATTTTCTCGCAGTTTTTCCACCCAGCTTACTATCTATGCTTTTATTACTCGATTCAGCCACATATAGTAACATGCAGGTGATGAAACTCTATTAAATTTTTGTATGATTTAAAAATCCCAGAAAGGAGGAATCCGAAATGACATTAACCAAAGATGACCTGCAGGCAATCAGCCATCTATTTGATGACAAATTTGAATCTATTGATAAACGATTTGAATCCATTGATAAACGATTCGAATCCATCGATAAACGATTTGAATCCATTAATGGACGCCTGGATATCATGGAACTAAAAATTGACCGTAATGCAAGGAATTTGGAAAAACTTCAGTTTGAAGTGAAAGCTTTTAAAATCAGTACCCAAAAAAGCATCCATATACTTCAGGATGAAATGGAAACAGTCATTGAAATCTTAAAACAAAACGAAATGCTTCCACAATAAACGCTGTCACAATATTTAACTTTATCTCAAAGCGTTTATTTCGTATCATGTCCGGAATTCTATTTCTGCTCATTTATTTCAGCATGTTACAAACTTTATATTCATCACTTTAAACTTAGAAAAAGTGCACCGGTTTTGTAACCTGCGCACTTTTTCTTACGCATTTTGCCGTCCCCGTTCTCACATCCTACATAGAAGCCAATGCGATTACCGCAAACACCACAAACAATATCCCGTTGCAAAGCTTCACCAGTGGCATTCCCTTAAGATTCCTATCCACAAGAAAAAGCGCGCTCCTACCCCGGACGATCAAAACCAGTAATATAAAAGCCGGCAGGCACAGCGCTGCGGAATAGAGCACCAATGCCGTCACTGGAACACCGCTGTTTTGAGCACTTTGCATCCACTGCAGGATAGAGGCCAGATAAATCTGACCGGTGCAAAAAAATTCTCCAAGGGCAATGACCATGCCGCCGCCAAAGACTAAAAGCAAAAACGCTTTCCTCCCGCTGTTCCCTGCCATCTTCTTGACCAATTTATCATTCCATTTGCGCAGCTTCCCCGGAAGCTGCATTTTGATCTTTCCATACTCTCCCCGAAATGCATAAAAGCAATCTCTGAAATTCCCGTATGCCAAAAAAAGACATGCGGCCAAAAGGACCGCATTAAGTCCTTTCCTAAATATGACAAAGGTCTCAAAGGGGATGAACGACATTGCCCCGGCGGCTGCCAGTCCCAAAAGCACATAAGCCAAAAATTTTCCGGTCAGAAACCCAAGCCCGTACCGCAGGCAGCCCTTAGGAAGAGCCGCAATCAGAGAAAAGAACAAAAGCGCATTCTTATCCTCCGCTACCGACAATGTGGTGACCACAACAGGATATTCCTTTCCGCTTGCCTCCACCTGCTTCGGAAGCTGCCCTAAATACGCTTCCGCTTTCTCACATTTAGGACAGATTTCCGTGTGGAAGTATAAAAGATGGATCACATCCTCCCCAGCGTCAAATACCATCCCTCCGGAATTATTCCGCTCCTGTCCGCCTGATCTGCCGTTTTCTTCAAAAGGCACGAAAAGTTCCTCCTTGGTTTCCGCTATGGCTGGCAATGCTCCTCCCAATTCTTCCATAATCTGATCATATCCTAAAAAACACCGATTCCCGGCAATCACCATGGGATATCTAATCTCTTCTTCCGAAAGCCCGAAATACTCCGCCGCCTGGCCCGCCAGCTTCCGGCCATCCTCCTGATAAGCATAGTAAGACCGGATCTCAAAAATATCCTGCCAGCCCCCATCTGAAAAGATTTCATCAAGTACTTCACGGAAGCTCCCTTCCTCATCGCAGGCTTCGCAGGGATTATTGTGGATAAAGACCAGCTCTACCTCCTGTTCCCGGTCCTGTTCTTCCCCTTTTCCTCTACCTGACTCACCGACCGTTTCCCTGTCTGCCTGCCGAATGCGCTGGCCGCAGCCGGTAAGGACATATACCAGCAGAAGCAAAAGAAAAAGCATGACGCCCATCCAGTGTCTTCCGAAAATCTTCCCCCTGCAAGAACCTATGTCCATCCTTATCCCTCTCCATAAAGCTTTTCAATCAGATCCGCCGCTACAGCCGGGTCTTCCAGGCCATGGGGATGATGCCCGCATCCCTCTTTGCAAATTACCTGGATGGGAACCCCCGCCTTCCGGTATGCTTTTTCCAATAAAAGGCCATTTTCGTCATAGTAAACCTCCTCATCCTCATCACCATAAAGCATCAGTACCGGAATCTTGTTTTCCACCAGTCCTGGTATATAATCCATTGGATGCCCACGGTAACTGATCATATCAGATTCCGTCATCTTAAGGGCGTCCAGACATTCCGTTACCCATTCCGGCTTCGCTTCCCCTTTCCCAAATTTCATAGGACAGCTAAGCAGGTTCAGCACAGGCGCATCCAGATAAAGCATGGCAATATCCTCCGGGTACATCCCGGCATATTTGACCGCATGGAGCCCGCCGCAGCTCATCCCGATTGGAACGCACTTGCCGGCAAGCCCATATGTTTCCTGCAGATAAACGCAAAAGCGGTGTCTTGCCTCCTGGTCTGCTTCCAGTCCCCATCGGTTACTGTTTTCCAGATAAGCCACATGCCAGCCCCTTTTTAACAGCTCTATTGCCGTATCGGGAAATGCCCAGAAATATTCCGTATAGACCGCCCATTTCCCGTTTGCCCCGCAGTCGGGTTTTACAAGCACTGCCCTGCGCCCCTCAAACTGCCATTCCTCGTAAGTATATCCAATAGCTCCATTTTCCATTTTAATCCCCTTTCTGTCAGCCTGCCCATTCCTGCAGGCGAAAAGCGCTGTCTGTCAGCCTTTACCCCCCCCCAAGGATATTTTCCGGTAATCGTTGGGCGTCATCCCCTTGATCCGCTTGAATGCGCTGCGCAGCACATTACCCCACCTGCACCGCAATATCTTCCATCCTGACTCCTTGTTCCAGCAGTCTACAGGCTTTTTCCACCCTGACCTTCTCCAGATAATTAACAAAGTTTTCATGGAACAATTCCTTAAACAACTTGGAAAAATAAGTACTTGCGTACCCGAAATCATCTGCGATCTTCATAAGCCCCAGGTCGTTATTCCGGTAATTCTCCTGAATATACCGTTCAATATCCGCCCTCTGTCTGATATTGCTCGCATTGGTCTGTGACTGGACTTTTTCACAAATATATTTAAAGATCTGGTTGATCCTGTTAAAGCGAAGCAATATATCATTTTCCCAGTTCAACTGCTCCAACCGGGCAGATATTTCCTTCTCATCGATTTCCACATGGTCATGCAGACTATGCAATGCCTTAAAGACCGTACACTGCAGATCGTTCACCAAAAAATGCATCATGGAAGGGCTGATATCCCGTTCCAGCACATTGACCTGATAGACTTCTCTAAGCTGCTCATGCATGCTTTCCATATTTCCCGTCCGAACCGCATTGACCAGCCGCTCCTCCAATGTCACCGGAAAATAATAATAGTCCTTGCTCTCCAGATAGTCCTCATAAAAAAGCACATTTTTATCAGAAACAAATCCATATTGCAGCATTTCGTAAATCTGGTCATAGGATCTGCTGATCTTTTCCACATCCTTGCAGGTATTCCCCACTGCCATCCTGACTTTGATCCCATCTTTTTCCCAAAATTCGACACACAGCTTTTCCAGAGAAAGGTCCAGCTTTTCTTTTTGGTAGTCTTTCCCCTCCCTCAGGACACAGATCACCGCCCCGCCTTTGATATCCATATCACACGCATATTGCTCCCCGCAAAGGATATCTTCCAGCTTCCTGAGAAGAACCTGCTTATACACAATCGCTTCCCCTGTGCCTACCTCCATTTCCTCTGATGGCTGTTCCTCAATCTGATAAGCGATCACGAAGCTTACACGTCCTGCCAGATGGATGCCATACCTGCTCAAATCCTTGTCCACTATTCCGCCCCGTAAAAGACGCTCACCTCACAAGAAAATAACGTCTCAACCATTATTCCATTTACCGATGTATCATGTGTCTGGACTGTAAGATTCTGATCGGAATTATTCTCAATCAATTGTTTTAAGGATTGAGAGATATATGCCATCTCATCCCCCTTAGGCCCTTCCGATTCACCGTCCTTTGTCTGAAACAACATCTGCAGGATATGATCGATCTTCCGTCCGCGGTACCAGGACACCCCGAAAATACTTGCTATCCCCAGCACCAGGACCACCAGCATCAGCTGTATGATCCTCTTTTGTGCCTGACTGATCTGTACGGTGATATACTCCTTTGGCAATACGGCCACATAAGTAAGCCCCCTCTCGTCAGAGACCGTCCTGATGATCTCTGCTGCCCTGCCGTTCATTTTCACTTCCTTGATCTCTTCCCTTGCGGAAAGGTGTTCTTCCGGCACTAGTTCAAATTCCCCTGTTTCTGAGGGTATGGTAAGCAGCACATTTCCGTCTTTATCCATCACATATGCCCAGTCTGCCCCGGAAACATAGGTATCCGACAACAGATTTTTAATGATCTCGCTTTTAATAGGAAACACAAAGTTTCCTTTTAACCCTGCGCTGGTGACCATAGAATGCACATACAAGATTCTATCCGCCGTGCTTGCGTTCAGCTTTGTTTCTGCCTCCGGAAAAATATACCCTGCATATTGCCGGCTCATTTCCTCCATCCATTCCTCCCATTCCATCCCGTCATAGCGGAATGCATACCGGGCTGAATCATCATCCTGAAAAATATGGTCCGAGCTGATCACCATTTTAGTATCGTTTAAAAACAGATAGTACTCCTCCACAAAACTCTGGGTACGCATGGCTTTCATATAATCCTGGGCAGACAACAGCCGGGAAATCTCTATGTACTTTTGTTTTTCATCCATTAATAAGGCAATATGGCGGATGGTGCTGTTACTGGTCAGGTTCTGAACGATCGTATCAATCTCCTCAAAATTATCGTCCACCGTTTCTCTGGCATGGTTTAAGTTCACCAGCACATTTTGACAGATATTTTCCTGTGTGGATGCGGCAATGTTCTCCAAAACATAAACATCTATCATAAGAGGAATCGTAAAAATGATCAAATAAGAAATGATCAGCCGGGCATAAACCTTCTTATATTTCATAAACATACCATTTTGCACGCTCCCGGTGCCTTTATCCCTTCTGCCCGAATCTGCCTTTACCGGACATTTTTCTTAATTATACTAACAATTACCTGCCAAAACAAGACAAGGGCGCATGCCCGGACGGTATGCGCTCTCATCCCCATTTCAGTTTTTATTTGTTTGCAACACTATTATAAGAATCAAACGCTTTTTGGTAAAGCTGGACATAAGTTGCCACATCATATCCCTCTATCGTGCTCACATAGGAATCCCAATCCTTTTCAAGATCCATCTCGCCGGTGATAAACTGCGCCATGGAAGTCTTTACATACTCCTGCAGTGAAACCTGTATAGTATTAAAACGGTCGGATTCATCAGAATCTTCTAAGAAAATTTTCTTAGGAAGGTACTCAGGATAGAAATAATCATCTACCTTAGCAGTCTCTTCAAACAGCCTTGCCTCGTAAGATTCCGGCTTATACATATCCTCAGCCGCCGGAAGCGGTGACATTGCCGCACGGAACTCTGCCCTATTGTTGTAAAGCTGCGTCCACCATGTATTTTTGTTGTACTCATCATTTTCATTGGATGTAAATCCGGGCGTGATCCAGTAAATAGCGTCTACCCCTTCCATGATAGAAGCTGTAGGCTCATCAAGTTCGCCCCAATTTTTGTCCTTCTCTCCATACTGCTGTACCATAGTGCTCTCATCACCCATCAGGAAATCCCCTACTTTAAAAGCCGCTTCCGGATTTTTGCACTTGTCAGTGATAAACCAGGAATACTGAGAACTTTGGTCTACATAATCATTATGAAGCTGATATCTTGCACCGGTAGGCCCCTCTACAGGCGGCAGTGCGGCGATCACGGAATTTAAATGTTCATTTTCCAGATCGATCCCCATTCCAAAGTGATCAGCGGCATATGCAAACACCTTTTTCTCATCGGAACGGACAACCTGCTGCATCTGGTCAGATGTCTGTGAAAAGGCGGTGGGATCGATCAGGCCATTTTCAAACAGATCATGCATATAAGCAAGGCCCTGCTTAAACTCATCCGTATTGCAGGCAAAAATTACTTTTCCGTCTTTTGCATAGGAAAGAGTTGTCTTGTCGCAGGGAACAAAAGAGTTCATCAGCCACCATTCAATCTGGCAATCCCACTTGGGGCTTCCCGTAAGGACAATCTCATCTGCGTTCCCATTCCCGTTGTAGTCACTGTCGCGCACTGCCATCAGAACCTCTTTTAATTCTTCCGTGGTCGTAGGCTCAGTCAGGTTCAGGCTTTCCAGCCATTCAGAGTTGTACCAAAGCTTGGGATATGCCGTACAGTGGTAACATTCATTGGCAATGGGAAACCCATAAATATTACCGTCCGGCGCATATGCATTCTGGGCATATAACGGTCTGTCTTCAAAGAAGGTCTTCATATTATCGCCATACTGCTCATATAAATCGTTTAGAGGTACAAAGATTCCCTCTTCCCCAAATTTCACCATCTTATGCTTATCCAGCGCATAGCAGATCACATCCGGATAGGAGTCGCTTGCCAGCATCAGTGTCAGCTTAGTCTCTGCCTCCGCCCCATCGCTTGGAAGACTTACAAACTCAAAGTTTACCCCTGTCTGCTCCTGTATCCATCTGATGGCGTAGTTCGCATCCGAATATTCCCCTTATCGTTCACCTGAACCGCCACGGTCAAGGTGACCTGTCCGTCTTCCCCACCTGTTTCCGTGGCTGCGCTACCCCCGTCTGTGCCTTGTGTATCCCCGGATCCGCCATTCCCGGAAGATCCACAGCCGCCAAGAAGCATGATTGCCGCAAGGCCAATTGCCGTAATTCTTGTAATGATCGTTTTTCTCTTCATAACTTACCTCTCCTTTTCATTTTATATTGACTGATACATTGCCATTTTTACCCTTTAATCGACCCCATCATGATACCCTTTACGAAATACTTCTGAATAAAAGGATAGAGAATCATAACAGGCACGGATGACACTATAATCAGTGAATATTGCAACAGTGTTTTCAGTTCCTGACGGTTCATCTGCTCTGTCAGGCTAAGCTGCATTCCGGCAGCATCGTTTGTTACCAGTATGTTGCGCAGCAGTAACTGCAAAGGCTGCTTATTTACATCATTCAGATACAAAAGCCCTGAGAAGAAATCGTTCCATTTCCCTACCGCATACAGAAGAATCATCACGGCTATGATCGGCTTGGAAAGCGGGATCACCATCTGGATAAAGTACTTCCAGTCAGAACACCCGTCTATGGAAGCGCTCTCATAGATTTCTCCGGGAATAGAACTTTGGATATAAGTCTTGATCAGGATCACATTCCATACTCCCATGGCGGAAGGCAGGATCATGGCCCAGAAACTGTCGACCAGTTTCAGCTTGCTCACCACCAGGTAAGTAGGAATCATACCACCGCTGAAAAACATGGTCACGGTAAACAAAAACATGACAAACCCCCGGATCCTCAAATCAGTCCTGGACAATGGATATCCCGCAAGTAATGTCAGCGACACACTGACCACCGTTCCTACCGCCGTATATGCCACGGAATTAGCAAAAGCCCTTACAATATTGGGGGATTGGAAGATCACCTGATACCCCGCAAGTGAAAAATCCACCGGCCATAAAAATACCCGCCCTGCCGACACTGCTTTCGCATCGCTGAAGGATGACGCGATAATGAACAAGACCGGCACTAAGATAACCACCATAATGAAAATCAGCATAGCCCAGATACAGCCTAAAAGAATCCTGTCAGGCAAAGTGCGGTACAATTTTACCTGTATGCCATGGCTTGCTGCCATTTCTTCTTTTTTCATACTCTTTTCCCCCTTACCACAAGCTGGTCTCGCCAAATTTCTGCGAAATCTTATTTGCCAAAAACAGCAGGATAAAGTTGACCACCGAATTAAACAAACCCACTGCCGTCGCAAAGGAATACTGCATATCCTTAAGACCCCGCTTATATACATAGGTAGAAATGATCTCGGATACCGAAAGGTTTAAGGGACTCTGCATCAGGAACACTTTTTCAAACCCGACTCCCATAATGCTGCCAATTGCCATGATCAGCTGGATGGTGATGATCGGTTTTAAAGCCGGAAGTTCCACGATCTTGATTCTCTGCAGACGGTTTGCCCCGTCGATCAAGGAAGCCTCCACCAGGGATTGGTCCACGTTTCCTAACGCCGCAATATAGATCACCGCCGCATACCCGGTGGTCTGCCACACTCCTGACCAGACATAGATATGCCGGAAATAGGATGCCCTTCCCATGAAATCCACCCGGTCTAATCCCACAAGCGCAAGCAGGTTGTTCACGATACCGATATTCAGGTGGAAGCATTGGAGGATGATACCTACCATGACCACCGTAGAAATGAAGTAAGGCGCATACGTTAAGGACTGCATAAACTTCTTAAACCTTTTTCCGCCTATAATATGTAAGGCCAGTGCCAGAACGATCGGGGCAGGAAAACTTATTAATAAGGAATAGAAGCTGATGACCAGCGTGTTCTTTAAAAGTTTCATCATATCCGGGTTGGAAAAGAATTGTTCAAAGTATTTAAGCCCCACCCAGTCGCTTCCCAGGATTCCCTTTCGGAACGAATAATCTTCAAAGGCAATCAAAATGCCTCCCATAGGTACGTAGCAGAAGACAATAATATAAGCCAGCGGCAGCAACAGCATTAAATAGAGCTGCCATCTCTTTTGGATATCCTCTTTCAGGCTCCATTTCTTTTTTTCTGTTTTTTTCATTTCATCTTCCTTCTCTCAACTTCTTAAACAGGCTTTCCGGATGCCTCTTGCTTGCTTACACTATAATCCCTCCCCTATTTTTTTAATAGAACAGATTCTTGTGAACTCCCACGGTTTCTTAAGAAAAAAGGGGGAAAGATTTTTGTCACAAGGGAATATTTTTGCTACAAACAAGCAAAACGATTGCCGGAAACAGCCAAATAGAGTACACTTCCAAGTGTAAAGATGCAGCACATAGCCGCAAAATGATATAGGAGAAAGACACGGGTATCAACATGTTCCTGCGTACAAAGCAAACACCAAAAAAGACAAAATACATTACCCTGTACCATCAGGATCAACAATTATATTATGGGAAATGGGATGAACTTCCTTTAGACGAAAAGATTATCATTGAATACAGCATCCGGTTTTATGATGACCCCGATCCCTGCTATATCCACCGCGGCGCCGTCAGGGTCCGCCTTCTTGCAGAGCTTGAGGAAAGCTATGAGTCATCAAAAAACAACGGCACTGTTTCTCTTTGGCTGGAATTTTTATCTAAATGCATGGGCATCCAGACAGTCACCCTGGCAGAATTTACCATTTCATAATGTTTCCTTCTGCCAGACCCGTCAGCAATCTAAAAACACAATTCAAACATCGTTGCCGCACCGGCGCCGGTTCCCCCTGCCCTCTCATATTCCTGCACCGGGGTCTTATCCGCTTCCGCCGTACCGGCAATATCCAGGTGAATCCAGGGTTTCCCTTTTGCAAAAGCACGGATAAACAACCCTGCCGTGATGCTGCCGCAGGTATCCCCGCCCACGTTCTTCACATCCGCCAGACTGCTCTCGATCATCTTTTCATGTTCTTTAAAGAACGGAATCCTCACATAATGCTCACCGGACCTTTCAGCCGCCTGTGCAAACTCCCCGTAAAACCCGTCATCGTCTGCCAGCACCGGCGCCATACACTTTCCAAACGTGATTGCGGCCGCGCCGGTTAAGGTTGCAATATCCAAGACCCGTGCCGCTCCTTCCTTTTCCACGGCATAGGCAACCCCGTCCGCTAAAATCAGTCTTCCTTCCGCATCCGTGTTCAGAATCTCGATAGTCTTGCCGCCATAGGAGGAAATAATATCTCCCGGCAGCATGGCGTCCGACGAAATCCTGTTCTCGCACATAGGCAGAACCGCCACCGTATTGCGGCGCCCGCCTGCCTTTGCCAGAGCGTACACAGCCCCTGCAACACCGGCTGCCCCGGCCATATCCCCTTTGATCCCGGCCATTGACCCTGCAGGCTTCACACAATACCCGCCAGTATCCACTGTCACGCCTTTCCCCACCAGCGCCGTAACTTCACCGCCTTTTACAGGCAGATAACGAATCACCATGAGGCAGGGCGGAAACTTGCTGCCCTTCCCCACGGTAAGAAGGGCTTCCATCCCCATCTTGGCAAGCTTTGACGCATCATAAATCTCTATTTCCACCGGAAGTCCTTCAAAAAGCGCTTCCACCTCCCGGGCAAACTCCTCCGGCCGCAGCAGATTAGAAGGCTTGCCCACCGCATCCCGGGCAAAACAGATTCCCTGCGCCAATGCCTTCTTCCGGGCAAGTTTCTTGTTATTTTCTTCGGAAGGCTCCATCCCGCATAAGATCACGGAATGGTTTTTTTCCTTCTTTTTTTCCGACTTATAGGAAGCGGGCTGATGGCCTGCCAGATAGATTCCTTCCGCTGCCGCCCCCACAAGCTCCGAATCCTCCCATGCCCCTCCGGCCTTTTCCCCCAGTTCCGCCAGTGAGAAACAGATTTCCTCCGTATAAATCCCTGCTTCCTTCACCGCTTTGGCGCAGATGTTTTTCACTCCGTTTAAGTCTAAGGAGTCCTCTCCCACTCCCACATAAACGCAAAAATCTTCTCCCTGCCCGCTGCACAGAACACGGCTTTCCAGGTACTTTCCTTCAAATAACTTCCCCATACCCTTTTTTGCCGCCTCTTCCTTCGTAAAAAAATACACCGTGCGCTTTTGGGGCACTTCTTCTTTCAATACGACATTTGTCATATTTATGCTCTCCTTCCTATGTCTCTTCCTTTCCCTTCCGCTATCAATCCCGCAAACCTATAAATAGAAGAGAATCTGCGCCACAGACCCCACATTATAACCACAGGTCATATAAATACCTCTTCCAGCTTCATCCGTAGACACCGCAAGAGGATATTTTAACTGCCCTGCCCCCATGATCCTTGCAATCTCCTGTGCCGGAGCAAAGCCATCCACCTGATAAAATCCTATATTCCCTGCCGCCCGCAAAACCTTTTCCAGGGTTCCTGCAGGTTTGGGCTTTTCCTTACTTAATAAGAAAATACTTTCCTGATAGTTCTTTACATCGCTGATCCGTTCCAACAATTCGTTCAAAATATGCTCCGTAGGCTCTTCTCCTTCCCGAAGCCAGATATAAGCGGCTTTTTTCCCCTGCCGCAAAAAATCCAGGCAGACATGTCCATGCCCATCCCGCACATCAACCGCAGGAAGGAGCTTTGCCTGCATCTCCCAGGTGACCTCATGCCGCTCTAAGGGGATGATCCTGTCCTCGTTTCCCATCTGGAAATGTAATTCCTTTGCCAATTGATTCCCGCTTGGCAGCCGGACCACCGTAGTAACCCTGTAACAGCCCTGCCTTGCGGTAAAGGAAAGCTCCCCCTTCTCCCATTTTCTTTTTTCCAGGTTTAAAGCGCTGTAACCATCCTCTTCCCAGTACTCCAGGCACCAGTCCGCCCAATAAGTCCAGCTTTTTTCTCCTCCTGCCAACAAGGTGAGCCTGCCGCCTTTTTCCTCCTCAACTTTCCGATCTGCCGGGTGAAATGCACCTTTTTGGTAAAATTCCGCGTTCCCCGTTTCCGGATTCCGGCGGGCAGGGATTCCAAGACTGCGGGCTGCGGCCACAAACAGGTTCTTTTGGTCCGTCCTGCTTCCCCTGCCGCTTTTGTATACCGATAAAGGACACATCCGCAGTATATCATAGGCATCGTTGACGGGCTGCCTTATGCTGCCGCAGACCTCGTTCCAGATCAGGCATGGATCCTTCCGGTACCGCACCGCCGATTCTGCCAGCGCTTCCGCCAGGCTGCGTCTCCAACAGGCTAATTCCTCATATTCTATCCGGGGATTGAGTACACAGGTTACAAAAATATCCTCATTCACACCCTCCCCTCCGGCAAAAGCAAGAGCACATTCCAAATGTTCCTGCAGCACATCCGCCCTGCAGTCATAATAATCCTTCTGTGACAGCGTCTTTAAAAGCTTTAGACGATATGGATCATCATCCATTTCCAAAAAACGGATCACCTCTTCAAAATTTCCGCCTGACATCCTAAGGATCTCCTCCGCTTCCGGGAACCTTCCGCCCCGTGCCGGGTCATAGTAACTTACAATCCGCTGCTGCCGCCTGATCTTTGCAGCCTCCACCTTTTCCTGAAATGCCACAAAGGATTCCGGGCAGATTTCTTCCCCTTCCCTGATACGCCCCTCAGGTGGAAAGAAGTGTTCCTCTACCCATGTCTCCTGGGGCTGTTTCTGAAATTTCACCAAAAGTTCCTCCGGCTTTTTTATCCGCACAAGAGCGCTTCTCTCTAAGCCGTTCCAGAGAGCAGATAAGCGTAGGCTCCCCATCCCTAACCTGGCCCGGATCCTTCCGTTTTCATCCGTACACAGAGTTGCCACTTCTCCAAAATGGGCATAATTTAAAACCGCAAGCCTGACCGCAGCCTTCTCCATGGGCCTGCCTGCTTCATCCACGCAAAGAAATACCACCTCTGCCGTATCCCCGTAGCGGGATGTCACATTGTAATAGGTAACGCCTCCCGCCCTGCCAACCGTCTCCTGCTGCCCCTTCGATTCCCCGAAGGTTCTTCCATGGATCAGCATAGCCTTTGATGCAGGCAGATCAAACCACCCTTTGTTTAATACCGGCTCCGGCTCACATGCACCAAAATACTGCCAGCGCCCATCACACCAAACCTCCACCCAGGCATGGTTGTCATCGCAGTGAGACCATAACGGCGCATACACCTGCCGGGCGGCAATCCCCACGCTGCGAAGCACCGTTACGGCAAAGGTGCTTTCCTCCCCGCACCTCCCGTACCCGCTTTTATAAACGGCAACGGCATTTGCCGTCCGCTCATCCGCCTGATGATATCCTGCATTAGCACAGCACCATAAATTTACCTCAAGGATTGCTTCCTTAAGCGTAAGCCCGCTAAGAAGCGGCATTACCATTTCATAAAACCAATGGCGGCAATCCTCGATCCGCTCACTGTTGACCCGGTACGCCGCCACATTTTCCAAAAAGACCTCCACCGGAAGCTGCCGGCACCAGTCCACACTTTTCCGCAAAAAAAGGGCATGCCGGGCAAAAGCCTCCAGCATCCCCCTGGAAACATCCTCCCTGTCAGCGCAGGGCATGGAGCTTATGTAATAGTCCATGATATCTTCCAGCTGTAAAAGATTCTGTTCCATTTGTATCACCTTTCTTGTTGATTTCTGTATTTAATAAAAGATATGTCCGCCAATCTGTGTTCCGCTGAGCCCGTCGATAGGAGTCCTGAAAAACAAACAGTTCCCCACTGTAGTCTTCCCTGACATGGCTTCGTCCGCCGCCCGGTAACATGCCGCCGTAGCATGATCCTCCGCAAGGGCAAGGGCAAGCCGCCCGCTGGCTACCGGCGAAAACTGTTTCTTCTGGTAAATCACACCCACCACGGTATCCGGGAACACCGAACTCATCACCCGGTTCATAACCACTGCGCCTACCGCTACCTGTCCTTCATAGGGCTGGTTCCCGGCTTCACAGTAGATCAGATTGGCAAGCAGATAACGGTCCCCGTCCGCAAACGTAATCTCGGAGATATCCCGCCATGCGGATTTGGACGCCAGCTCCGAAAGGCGCTTTTCTTCTTCCAACTGCTTTCTAAGCTCCGCTATGCTGTTATTTTGTTCCGCAAGCTTCTTTTCGTATTCCAGCATTTCCGCTTCTGTGCTGGAGATCTCATGCTGATAGGTGGCGATCTTCCCTGAGGTCTGGCTGACCAGCCCGGCGATCTGACTCTGCTCCGCCTTCACATCCACTTTAAGATCATCCAACTCCTTTTTTTCCCGCTCAAGCTGCGCTTCCTTTTCCTCAATAGCCATCCTGGTTCCCTGAAATTTCTCCAGCTGCTCCCTGTCATACTCGGACAGCTTTTCAATATAGTCACTCCGGTTTAACAGATCCGCAAAATTTGCAGAGCTGAACAACATTTCCATCAGGATGAAATCCCGCTTTTCATACATAAACTGGACTCTCTTTTTCATAGCGGCATACTGAGATGCCTCTGTCTGCCTTGCCTCGTCCAGCTCCTGATTGGTCTTTTCTATCTCCGCATTCTTAAGCGAAATCTGCTCTTCCAACTGGGCAAGGTTTTCACTGATCTGTGTCAGGTCAGAATTTAGGTTATTCAGCTGCCCCTTAAGCCCCTCTGTGGTGTTCTGCAGATTTTCCAGCTCATTTTTGCTTTCGTCAATCTTGCCTTCCGTCTCTTCTTTTTCTTCCTGAGTCTGTTTGATCTTTTCTTCCAACTCAGAAATCTTGTCATTATCGGCATACGCCACAGTGGGAAAAACGCACACCAAAAGAGCCGCCGCAATTACCGCCGCAATCAGCTTTCTCCCTGCTTTTTTCTCCTGCATCACTTGCAAATCACCCCTCGATTTTACTGATTCTCCTTTTATGCTTTTCTTCGTCAGAAAACTCCGTGTCCAAAAAAACATCCACGATCTCCAGAGCCAGATTCTCCCCTACGATTCCCCCTCCTAACGCCAGCACATTCGCATCATTGTGAAGCCTGGTCATCTTAGCCAGATAAGGGTTCGTACAAAGAGCACACCGGATCCCGGGAACCTTATTTGCCGCTATGGAGATGCCGATCCCCGTGGTGCAGACCAAGATCCCTTTTTCACATGCCCCGTCCGCAACCGCCTTGGCTGCCGCCCTGCCAAAATCAGGATAATCACAGGAGTTTTTGTCAAAACATCCGAAATCCTGAACCTCTGTTCCTCTTTCTTTCAAATGCTCCATGATCCGGCATTTCAGATCATATCCGCCATGGTCACTTCCCAATGCGATCATACTCATTCTCCTCCCATTTCCTTTTATATATATCATGTTATAATGTGATCACCTGATATCCTGCCGCTTTTAACAGACGGTTCATAATGGCACACCCTACCCCATGGCCGTCAAAAGCTTCCGCATAGATCACCTGTATTCCTTCATCATCCAGCTCCCTTAAGATACGGAATAAATGCCTTGCAATCTCACTTTCGTCGTTTCGTTTCCCTGGGCATTTCACGCAGTCTGCCTGATAGCCCGCCGCCGTCTCGAACGCCGCGATCACCCCGGTCTTCATGCCTTCCTTCCGATATTCCTTTATTTTTTCATTGATATATGCCGTCACCTGCTCCTTGGGCCCTTCCACGATAGCAAGGCTGCCTTGGGGGGCATAGTGCCTGTATTTCATCCCCGGCGCTTTGGGTTTTATCTGTGGGTCACTGTCAAGGAGCCCCTTGTCCATCTCCACATTTCCGATGGCCTTTACAAGCATCTCTTCCGTAATGTATCCCGGCCTTAAAATCACCGGCACTTCACCGGAAAGATCAACGATAGTCGATTCCAGCCCGATTTCCGACGCTCCTCCGTCCAGGATCATATCCACCCTGCCCCTTAAATCCTCCACCACATATTTTGCCTGGGTAGGACTTGGCCTGCCGGAACGGTTGGCGCTTGGGGCCGCAATGTACCCGCCTGACTCCCGGATCAGTTCCCTTGCGATGGGATCGGAAGGCATCCGCACCGCCACCGTATCAAGCCCGCCTGTGGTGGCATACGGCACACAGGCCGCTTTCTCAAAAATCATGGTAAGAGGGCCCGGCCAGAAACACTTAGCCAGCTTTTCTGCCGCCTTGGGAATCTTTACCGCAATTTCCTTTAAGTCACCAAACTCCGCTATGTGTACAATAAGCGGGTTGTCCGACGGTCTGCCCTTTGCCGCATATATCTTCCCTGAGGAGCTTTCGTTTAACGCATCCCCTCCAAGGCCATAGACCGTCTCCGTAGGAAACGCTACCAGTCCGCCGTTTCGGATAATGTTCCCTGCTTCCTGTATCATCGCCTTATTTATGTTTCTTCTATCTATCTGAACTACTTTTGTATCCATTTTTTGAACTCCTTTTACTACTCTATCATATCTTCTTGATTTTGACTAGTTATTAGGCTTGATTTTATCGTAATCCTATTTTAAAATAAATTTTACGGGATTAACAATTCCCAAAAGCAGAGAAGGAGACCGCCAAATGCAAAAACGAATATTAGTCGTTGACGACGACGCAATGAATTTAAAGAGGACACAAATGATCCTGGAGAAACAATATGATGTCATTCTTGCAGAATCAGGAGAGGAAGCGCTTGATAAGATTATATGCGAAGACATCGACCTGATTCTCCTTGATATAGCGATGCCGGAAATGGACGGCATTGAAACTTTCAAGCGTATGAAAGAATATTCCCTGGATATTCCCGTTATCTTTTTAACAGCGTCCGGGGATGAAGATGACGTGCGCAGCGCAGCAAAACTGGGGGCTGTCAATTATCTGAAAAAGCCTTTCCTTCCTCCGGAGCTGTTAAAACGGGTTGCAATGGGGTTTGAGAAAAAATGAGGGCAAAAGAACAAACAAGCATACATCTGCTTTTAGCCAGTATCGTTACCATATTTGGCGTCATGCTGATCCTGATCACGATCGCTATGTCCTGGGAACCATGGATGATTCCTGTTATTGTGATTGGAAATTCCCTGGTGTGGATTCTCCATATCGGGAGAATGGGGGCTGACACATTTTATGAATGTCTGTGCTCATGCCTTTTGCTGATCGGCTTTTTTTTCTTTGGGGTTCATAATATCATTCTTTATGATATCCCCGCCGTAGCCTGCATGCTGCTGTTAGTGTTTTCCATGTTTAACAAAAAGAGACTGATCTACATGACCATCGGCCTGTATATCCTGGAACTGCTCTATCATTTTTTCATATTACATACCATTGTACATCTCATGAGCATGCAAAACCTGGCGCGTTTAGGCTTTGGCGCTATGATAGTAGCCGCAGCGGCATCAATCGCCATCTACCGGATCAACAGAAGGCAGGAAGATCAAAAAACTCAGGCTGGTATCCTTGCGGATCTGGAAACATCGGGCCGGCAAAATGCGGAATTTTTGTCAAATGTCTCCCATGAACTGCGGACCCCCATCAACATGGTCTTAGGGATCAGCGAAGTCATACTGGAAAAAAATATCTCCCCGGAAGTGCGGGAAGACATGCACTCTATACAACTGGCCGGTAAGCGCCTGTCAAACCAGATCAACAACATGCTTGACTACACGGAAATCGTGGAGGGCACGCTGACTCCTGCCCGGGAAGCTTATATGATCACATCCGTATTAAATGATGTTATCACTATGGCCGCCATGCAAAACAGCCGTCATCAACTGGAAATGGTATTTGATATCGACCCTCAAATGCCCTCCATCCTGATTGGTGATGCGGAAAAAATTTCCCACGTCCTTAAGATCTTGATGGAAAATTCCATCAAATTTACGGAAGAAGGCGGCATTAACCTTTGCGTCGGGTTCCGTCCGGAGAGCTACGGGATCAACCTGACCATCGACATTTATGACACCGGGATTGGTATGACCGATTCCCAGATCACACAAATGTGTGATGATTTTTATCAGGCGGATTCCGGAAGCAGCCGCTTTGCGGGCGGCCTTGGGTTAGGACTCCCCATTGCAAGGGGGCTGCTCCATGCCATGGGCGGCTTTATCTATTTTGACAGCAGCGGCCAGCAAGGCCTGCAGGTCCATATCACCATTCCCCAGGGAGTGGAGGATGACACGCCGGCTCTGGCAATTCCAAACGTGGCACAGCTATGCATCGCATGCTATTTCCGTCCTGAGAAATATAACAGTGACGAAGTACGGAGATTCTATGATAAAATGATCCTCCATATGGTGGAAGGACTTAACATTGAAGGCTATCAGGCCCACAATTTTGACGGACTGCAAAAGCTCCTGAACAACTATTCCATAACCCATGTATTTATTGCTCAATCCGAATATGTGGAAAATGTATCTTATTATGAAGAGTTGACCAATACCCACCGGGTTGTGGTGATTGCGGAAAGAGATTTTGTGCTAAACAGAGAAAGTAAGCTCCTTCTAATTCGTAAGCCCTTTTTTGCCCTTTCTGTGGTAAACCTTCTTAACGGGGAAGTAAGCGAAAACGGATTTGAAGAAGCACAGGCCGCAGGACGGAAACCTTTTTCATGCGTAGATGTCCGTGTTCTTGCGGTGGATGATGAAGAAATGAACCTGGTAGTCGCAAAAGGGGTTTTAGGCAGCTACGGGATACAGGTAGATACCTGTTTAAGCGGCAGGGAGGCAATCGACCGCTGTGCCAGCGTTTCCTATGACATTATTTTCCTTGACCATATGATGCCTGGTTTTGACGGTGTGGAAACCCTAAAGAAAATCCGTGAGATGAAAAACGGACTCTATCAGGATCTGCCGATCATCGCCCTTACCGCAAACACCATAAGCGGCGCAAGAGAAATGTTCCGCAATGAAGGTTTTACGGAATTTATACCCAAACCTATAGAACGCGCCGTCTTAGAACGAGTGCTTCGCAAAGTACTTCCAAAACAGAGTATACAATATGGAACCACACCTGACTCCTTGAATGTCCTTGCAAAACCTTCCGATTCCCCAAAGGAAGCGGAAGTACCCCAAGCCACACCGGCGCCTGATGTTTCAGATGATGCCGAAACGGGCAAGGAGCCAGCCTCTCCCTTTGCCCCTCTGATCCGAATAGGCATTAATGTGCAGATGGGCTTAGATTACTGCTGTGGAGAAGAAGCTTTTTATATGGAAATGCTGCAGATGTTCCAATCACAATGTGAAGAAAAAAAGACAGAGATCATTTCTTTGTACGAAAACGCCAACTGGGCAGACTATGCGATCAAAGTACACGCATTAAAAAGCACCTCTTTGACTATTGGCGCCGAGCTGCTTTCGGAACTGGCCAAAGCACTGGAGGGAGCCGGAAAAAAAGCGGACGAAGCGTATATCCGGCAGCATCATCCCGCACTTCTTTCCCGATATGACGAAGTCTGCGCATGCATTGCCACATTACAATAAAGACAGGAGGAAAACCAGGTGTTAAAAAAATGGATTGAAACAATCTTTGACCATAGAATCAGCCTGAAAGAGCGCATATTCCGCGTGATCACAGGCATATGTATGGTAGCGCTGATCATGATCCTCCCTATGGGGAGGAGCCTTCCCAATCTGCTGATCCTGGCAGGAAGCCTTGCAGGCATTGCGGCAATCGTAAAATTCAGTATCCAAAAGGACTGCATAAACGGCGGGGCTACGGTCATTTCCATACTTCTTCTTTTACTTTTCCCTATCAGCTTTTTTACGGCAGGAGGGTTTTACAGCGGAATGCCTGAATGGTTTGTGCTATGCTTTATTTATATCAGCATCACCTTAGAAGGAAGGCGGAAAATCGTTTTTTTTCTTCTTTGTACTGCTGAAACACTGCTTTGTTACTATATTGCGTTTCGTTTCCCGGAAACCGTTGCACACAGCACACAGCAGCGCTCTTTCTTTGATTCGGCCGCTTCCGTTATACTGGTCGGCCTGTTGACCAGTATCATGCTTTTATTCCTGAAAAAACTTTATGAGGAAGAAAATGAGCTTTCCATACAACAGAAAAAAGAAATCGAAGAGCTGAACAAGGCGGAAAACCACTTTTTCTCCAGCATGAGCCACGAGATCCGTACCCCCATCAACACCATTATCGGGCTGAACGAGATCATCCTGCGGGGGGATATTTCGGAAGAAGTTGCCGAGAACGCAAGAAATATCCAGAGTGCCAGCAAAATGCTGCTAACTCTGATCAACGATATCCTTGACTTATCCAAGATTAAATCCGGGAAAATGGAGATTGTAAACGTTTCCTATGAAACAGGAGCGCTTTTTTCGGAAATTGTCAATATGATCTGGATCAAGGCCCGGCAAAAAGGACTGGATTTCCGGCTCCATGTGGATTCCTCAATTCCAAGCATGCTATGCGGTGATGAGGTCCGCATCAAACAGGTCCTTATCAACCTTCTAAACAATGCCGTGAAATATACCAGCGAGGGATCCGTCACTTTATCCATCCGGTGCGAACGTCTTACCTTAAACAGGGTTCGTGTCTGGTATTCCGTGGAGGATACCGGCTTAGGTGTTAAGAAAGAAAATATTCCTTACATATTTAATGCTTTCAAACGAGTGGATGAGGAAAAAAACCGCCACATCGAAGGAACCGGCTTAGGGCTCAGCATTGTCCACCAGCTTGTCGAACTCATGGGCGGAGAAATCAGCGTTAACAGCGTCTATACCAAAGGATCCACTTTCTTAGTCATGCTGGAACAGGATATCGTGGATGATCATGAGCTTGGCACATTTACACTGACTTCCCGTGCCAAGGCCCGTGACGGGGAGCATTACAAGCAAAGCTTTGAGGCTCCGCAGGCACACATTCTTGTAGTGGATGATAATGACATGAACCTGAAGGTGGTACGGAAACTGCTCTCAGAGACAAAAGTCCAGATAGACACAGCATCAAGCGGAGCCGAGTGCCTTAGTTTGACACAAAATATACATTATGACGCCATCTTAATGGACCACCTGATGCCGGAAATGGACGGGATCGAATGTCTTCACGCATTGCGCACACAGCCCGGCGGCCTTTGCCAGGATGTGCCTGTCATTGCACTTACCGCCAATGCCGGAAGCAATAACCAGCTCATCTACCGCAAGGAAGGGTTCAGCGGCTACCTCGCCAAACCGGTCAGCGGTGCTTTGCTGGAAGCGTCCGTCCTAAGCATTCTGCCAAAAGAACTGGTAACATTAAGCGAAGAGACCAGTCAGGCAGAGATTGGAAAAGACGTGTTGATCTTTGAGCAGGCCCAGCGGCTTTCTCTTGTAGTCACCACTGACAGCGTATGCGACCTCCCTGAGTCCTTAAAAAAGGAGTTTAACATCTCCGTATGCCCATACTATATCTGCACCGAACAGGGCCGGTTTTTAGATGAATCAGAAATTCAGGCAGAGGAATTACTCTTACATGTGGCAAATGGAAAAAACGGTTTTTCCCAGCCGCCGGATGTGGAAGACTATGAAAGATTTTTTGCTCAGAAACTGACGGAAGCCCAGAATGTGATCCATATTACTATGGCCAAACATGCCAGCCAAGGATACTACAACGCCCTTGAGGCTGCCAAATCCTTTGAAAACGTCACTGTGTTGGATTCCGGCCATCTTTCCAGCAGCCTGGGCCTGTCAGTGCTATATGCTGCCTCCATGGCGGAAAACCATGCCTCCAAAGCAGACATTGTCAATACTGTGAAAAGATTAAAATACTATATTTCTTCCGCTTTCGTCATTGACAGTACTCATATGATGTGCCAGGCAGGAAGGATCCCCAAGCGAATTCAAATCCTTTGCGATGCGCTGCTTATGCATCCGATCATCAGCCTGCGTCAAAGCAGGATGGTGGTAAGCGGTATGGCATTAGGTGATTTTACACATATTGCTAAGCACTACGTCCGAAAAATGCTGATAAGCTCCAGAAACATTGACCGCCGCATCCTATTTATCACCTATTCCGGCATGGACGAGGAAAAGCTAAAGTATATTCAGGCCCTGGTCCGGCAATATTGTCCTTTTGAACGGATCTACCTGCAAAAAGCTTCTTCCGCCGTTGCCTGCAACTGCGGGCCTGGTTCTTTCGGTCTGTTGTTCATGAGAAAAAATGAAGCCATCATTTCTTATTCCGGGGCTTCCAATCCGAATTAAGTAAATCAGCCTTAGAAACAATCAGGCGCCAAACTACAGCTTCCTGTAATTTGGCGCCATTTTATTCCTTCTGGCTTAAATATTTCATGATTCCCATGTGGATATTCCACGCAAGCTTCTCCTGATATACCTCATCGGAAAGCTTTGCCGCTTCTTCCCGGTTTGACAAAAAGCCACACTCCACGATTACAATGGGCTTAGAAGTCTTTTTCAATAAAAAATAACTGTCATTGCCCTTTGCTTCCCTTTTATTATCCGGCTCCAATTCCCTTAACTGCTCCTGCAGCGCTTCCGCAAGCTGCCTGCTCTTTTCACTGGTGGAATAATAAAAGACCTGGCCGCCCTTGACATATTCCTCGTGGTAACTGTTCTGATGGATACTCACTACCATAACCGCATCACTGGCTTCTATGATCTCCAGCCGCCTTTTCATGTCCTGAACCTTCTTATTGGAAGCATCTTCGTCATACAGCCCCTTTTCTCCTTCTCTGGTCATAATGACTTCTATGCCTTCCGCCTGCAGAAACTGCTTTAACAATTTGGCTATCTTTAAGTTAATGTCCTTTTCTAACTGGTCATTCACCCCCACCTTGCCGGGGTCTACCCCTCCATGACCCGCATCCACCACCACGCAGATTTTTTCTTGCTTCTCCACCTGCATGGTGCTTACGTAAACAGCCCCCTCTCTTGCCACAAAAAACATAGACACCAGTAAGATGCCTGCCATGATAAACTGCAATACACGCTGATACTTATCTGACATATTGATTGCTCCCATAACGCAAAGCCCCATGGAACGGACACATTCCCTGGCAGCTTCTTAAGCTTTACTTCATGTATATGCCCTAAGCACAGCACTCATTCTCTTTCACTTATCGGTTCATGTATTCTTCTATCTTATCCCATACGACAGGCTTCTCAAATCCCAGCCGCCAGCTTGCAAGCCCTGCGATCTGATACTTGTCCATGATATTTAACTTCACTTCAATGGAGCTTTCATCCTCCAGCCAAACCTGGAACAGACTTCCATCTTCCGTGTATTCACCATAATTCTGGCAGGTCTCCTCATTCCACTCTACTGTTATATTGTGAGCCCTGACATATTCTTCCGCCGCGTCCATGCCAACTGCCTTGCTGCCGATGGCGCCGTCCTTCGTCTCCCAGATTCTGGTATAAAAGGGAACCGCATTGATCACCTTCTCCGGCGGAACTTGCGCTACCGTCTGCGCAATTCCTTCTTCCACAAAATTGATGGATGCCACACTCCCGGCTTCCCGGCTTCCCGCATAATGTTCATCATACCCCATGATGATCACATAATCCGCAACAATGCCCTGCTCTGTCCTGTTATAATGATCCGTTCCGCCCATAGGCACATAATTATCAATGGACAGAACCAATCCGTTTTTCCTGCAGGGGATAGACAATTCCCTGATAAACTGGATAAAATGTTCCCCACAGTCTGCGCTGATCTGCTCAAAGTCCACGTTGATCCCGTCAAGCCCATAGTTAAGGGCTTCGTTCACAAGGCCGTCTATCAGCTTCGCCCGGGTTGTGGTGGAGGACAAAATCTGATACATATCAATGCTGTCTTTATATTCAATATTTTCCACAAGTCCCCAGACTTCCATTCCCATGCCATGGACTTTGTCCACATAAGACTGGGTGGCAAAGCTGGTAAATCCCCCTTCGTTGTCATTTAATTTAAACCAGGTGGGTGAAATCACGGTCAGCCCCTTGGTGTTAGCCGTCACTTCATCTAACGTGTCATTCCCCGCCGTTCCCGCAACCACATGCCAGCCCAGGTTCACTTTGCCCTGCCTTGTCTGGCTGGTATATACCGGTTCTTCGTAATCCTCCACCGGGATCGGCATCTCTACCCGGATATTCTGGAGCCTTTTATTCTCCACATAACCTATGACACTGTCCATGGTCTTTACCTTGCTCCAGGTTTCCATCTGCTCTAACAGGATCACCTTATCACCGGCATTTAAGTCCTCAAGCACCTCGCTCTTAACGCCTCCAAGGATTCTCACTGCCGTATCTTTTTTGATCTCCGCAACCTGACGGTCATCCCATTTTGTATAAATCTGCAGCCTGTCAGGCTCCTGAAACCCTTCATAAGAAAAATTGGTGTATTGTTTGATATAGTCTAAGGCAACATAAAGGACATCACCCTGGTAAAGTGCCGGCTTATAGGAAAGCGTCCTTGTGCCATTTTGATCCGTCATTTCACTGCTCCCTATCTTAGTCCGGATGATATCGTCCGGCACCGTATACAGCAGCAGACCCTCGCCCTTATCCTCATAAAAGCGCTGGTTAAAGTACTTATGGACGGTGTTCAGATCCACATAGTACACGCCGTCAAAAAGCTTTGCACGTTCTTCCGCCATTTCATCCTGTAATACAATGGCTACATCCGCCTCACCTGACATGTTAAAATAGGCGGACAAATCCGCACGCTCTTTTGAATAGGAATATTTGTTCCACAATGTTGCGCCAACGCTCACGCCCCCAATCACGATAATAAGGACGATGGCGATCACAACAGGAAGTATTTTTTTCTTCATCCTGTAATCCTCCAATCGCCCTATATTATAGCAGACTATTTCTACACCGTCATTACCAATTTTGACTTTTTACAACAAAAATATGCCAGTGCAGGGCCGCCGCAGCTGTTTGCATGTTCTTCGTTAATAGGGGCTTTCTGTTTCCAAAACCTACGGCGCCCGCATCGGCTAAGGAGGCAATCATCTCCCGACAACCAGATCGTATCTGATTTCTTTTAAATTTCCCTTCCCGTCAGTCACATAGTCAGGCATATAGACTGTATCTTCTCTTACACAATTTTCTATAATATAATCCGTCGTGGACGGAGCACCATCTAAGTACAGCTTTACGCCTGTCCGCTCCATGCGTTCTAACTGTGACTTTAAAGGTTCATACTCGGCATATTCTTTCAATTTTTCTCCCATCCGTTCCGATTTTCAGCAATTTCCAAAAGGATCCGTGATATGTTCTGCCAAAAAAAATTTATTACGGAACTGATTATACTTTTCTTAATAATGACGATAATAAAAACAGATAAGATGCCGGGTACGTATCCAAATAAATTTACCGCTGCGAACATCCATATTAGGGTGAATTATAACTGAAGTGTTTCAGGTGATTTGTTCGCGACAGGCACGCTGCCTGTAAGACAATATTTTCTCTTTCCGCTTCTGCGGACAGAAAAAAATTATTTGATTAATTTGCTCAGATTCGTGTTACAATGATTAAAAACATGCCTCCTTCTGATACTTTATTTACCCGGAAGCATCTTACATGGATAATTATAGTACTTATTGCCAAATTATGCAAGTGTAATTTTTATTTTTTTATTTATTTTTAACAAACACTTCTAAAAAGCAGAAATTTAGGCTGATTTTATAAAATTTTTTTAAACAGTTTTCCTGCCCTCTTGACTTAAATTCATTCAAAGTATAATATATTTTTAAGCGGGCACATTTTTTTAATCATTTTGTGTCACCAAACAGCAGGATAACAGTATCTTATTATAGTAAGGATGTGATGATATGAAGATAGAAAAAGTAAACGATCACCAAATTCGCTGTACACTGACCAGAGAAGATCTGGCGGACAGAGAATTAAAACTCAGTGAACTTGCTTACGGTACCGAAAAAGCCAAAGATTTATTCCGCGACATGATGCAGCAGGCATCTTTTGAATTTGGATTTGAAGCGGAAGATATTCCATTAATGATAGAAGCCATTCCGTTAAATTCCGAATGTATCGTCCTGATCATCACGAAAGTGGAAGACCCGGACGAACTGGATACGCGTTTTTCCAAGTTCGCCCCTTCTGTCCATCAAGATGACGGCACTTTAGATGAAGTGTTAGACGGCATTAGTGAAGGCGCAGACGATGTCCTTGATCTTTTCAAACGGCTTCAAAACGGGCGTCATTCCGGTTCTTCGGATACTACGGTCCAGGATGAGGAATCTCCGGAAAACGGTAAGCGTTCTTTTAAGAATGCCCTCCAGAAAAAACTTTCTGATACCTCAGTTCCCATAGAGCTTACCAGGATTTACTCTTTTAGGAACCTTCGGGAAGTGACTTCCGTATCCCATGTGCTTTCCGGGTTTTACAACGGCTTCAATTCCTTATACAAACAGCAGGACGGCATTTTTCTTCTGGTAGTGTCCAAAAGCGAACACACACCGATAGATTTCAATAAAGTCTGCAATATCCTTTCGGAATACGGCAACGGCATTAAGACCGTTCCGGCCTCGGAAGCATATCTGGAAGAGCATTTTGAACCCATCATCAAGGACTCTGCGCTGCAGTCATTGTCCTGTATCTAAGAGAAGAAACATTGGCGCCGCTTTACTGCGGCGTCTTTTTTATGCACGCCACGCGGCAGCACGATTATCTTATTTTATGAAAGTTTTCCCGATTCTCAATACTGGTTTATGCAAAAAATATGCATAAATATAAAAAAGTGTTTGTTTTTTTCCTTTTTTAGTGCTAAAATAAATTGTTTCACGAAAGCGAAAGGAGTATTCTTATGAAAAATCTGAACAAAAGGGTCCTAGCCGGCGCAGGCATTCTGTCTGCCTGTATGCTTTTTACACCCCTTAATGCCTTTGCCGCGGAAGATGCTGCGCTTCCATCCATGTATGCCACCTTCTGGGCACTGGTTCCGCCTATCGTAGCCATCCTGCTGGCGCTGATCACGAAAGAGGTCTACAGTTCCCTGTTTATCGGGATATTGGTTGGCGGCCTGTTTTTTTCAAACTTTAGTTTTGAAGGCACTGTCATGCATATATTTAACGACGGTTTCATCGCTGTCCTTTCCGACAGCTATAACGTGGGAATTTTAGTCTTCCTTGTGATCTTAGGCGCTATGGTAAGCCTGATGAACCGTGCCGGAGGCTCCGCTGCCTTCGGAGAAGCGGCCAAGAAAAAAATTAAATCCCGTGCCGGAGCACAGCTTGCCACTGTCGCCCTGGGGGTACTGATCTTTATTGATGACTACTTCAACTGCCTCACCGTTGGCAGCGTGATGAAACCTGTCACGGACCAGCATAAAATATCCCGTGCCAAACTGGCATATCTGATCGATGCCACCGCGGCACCCATATGTATCATAGCGCCTATCTCCTCTTGGGCCGCTGCGGTATCCGGTTTTGTGGAAGGGGAGGACGGCTTTTCCATTTTTATCCGCGCAATCCCTTACAACTACTATGCATTGCTGACTATCGTGATGATGATCGCCATGATCTTACTGAAAATTGAATTTGGCTCTATGCGCACCCATGAGATCAACGCGCAAAAAGGCGACTTATTTACATCCGGCGAGTCCTCTGCTCCCGGAGAAGAATCCGTGCCCGCGGGAACAAAGGGGAAAGTGATCGACCTTGTGATTCCCATTATCACATTGATCATCTGCTGCGTGATCGGCATGATCTACACCGGCGGCTTTTTCGACGGGGAAAGCTTTGTATCCTCTTTCTCCAACTCCGATGCGTCGGTAGGCCTTGCTTTAGGCAGTATTTTTGCCATGATCATCACCATTATTGTTTATCTGTGCCGGAGAGTTCTTTCCTTTACGGAATGTATGGAATGCCTTCCTTCCGGTTTTAAGGCAATGGTTCCCGCCATTCTGATCCTTACTTTTGCATGGACCCTTAAGGCTATGACTGACAGTTTAGGGGCTGCGATATTCGTTGCAACTGTCATGGAAAGCAGCGCGAAGGGCCTTATGATGTTCCTTCCCGCTATCATCTTCCTTGTAGGATGCTTTCTTGCATTCTCCACAGGAACCTCATGGGGTACCTTCGGAATCCTGATCCCCATCGTGGTAGCAGTATTTGCGAACACCAACCCACAGTTGATGATCATTTCCATATCCGCCTGCATGGCAGGGGCCGTTTGTGGAGACCATTGCTCTCCCATTTCGGATACCACCATCATGGCAAGTGCGGGCGCACAGTGCAACCACGTAAACCACGTGGCTACCCAGCTTCCTTATGCGCTGGTTGCCGCAGCCGTTTCCTTTGTCACTTATCTGGTTGCCGGCTTCACCCAAAACCCCTGGATCAGTCTCCCTGTTGGGATCATCCTGATGCTGGGCGTATTGTTCGTGATCAAGTTTTGCACACCTTCTAAGGCAGCTTAATAATAAGAAGCCATACATAAAGAGGAGACTGTAAGCCAATACCACCGGCCTTTCAGTCTCCTCTTTTGCTTCATCCGACAATGATCTCTCCGTTCCTTACATTTATAACGCCTCAATCTTCGCCATCAAATCGTTAATATCCATCCCATGGACCATTGCCGCCTCCTCAAGGCTTTCCCCCTGTGCGGAAGGGCATCCCAGACAATGCATCCCCGCTTCCATTAATATAGGCGCAACTGCAGGGTTTGTCCTTAAAATCTCACCGATCGTCATGTCTTTGGTAATCTGTGCCATATCCTATAACCTCCTTAAATTCTACTATGTGGAACTTCTACAGTATAATACTTTACCCGATTTCTGGCAAGACTAAACCCGGACGGCATTTTTTACAAAAGATTTCTAAAATTTCTGTTAAATCCGTACTTTGTTCATAAAAAAGTACACTCTTTACCTTGACTGTTTCTCACCTTGTAACATATAATGAAACTACGGTAAAAGCATAGTTTTTTATGCAATAATAAATAATAAAATTATAGGAGGCTTACGCAAAATGAGACCAGAATGGACAGATTTTGTAGGCGGCAAGTGGGAGAACGAGGTTAACGTACGTGACTTCATTCAGAAAAACTATCATCCTTATGAGGGTGATGATTCCTTCTTGGCTGAGCCTACACAAAACACAAAAGATTTATGGCAGATGGTACTTGATTTACAGAAAAAGGAACGTGAGGCAGGCGGTGTCCTTGATATGGATACCAAGGTAGTATCTACTATCACATCCCACGGACCTGGCTACCTTGACAAGTCCAAAGAGACCATCGTTGGTTTCCAGACGGACGCTCCCTTTAAGCGTTCCCTGCAGCCTTACGGCGGTATCAGAATGGCAGAGAAGGCATGCGCTGACAACGGTTATGAAGTAGATCCTGAAATCAGCGAATTTTTCTCCACACACAGGAAAACACACAATGCAGGCTGCTTTGATGCTTACAACGCAGAAATGAGAGCTTGCCGTTCCGCACATATCATCACAGGTCTTCCGGATGCTTACGGGCGTGGACGTATCATTGGCGACTACAGACGTGTTGCTCTTTATGGTATTGATCGTCTGATCGAAGACAAGATAGCACAGAAAGATTCTACCGGACGTGTGATGACCGATGACGTGATCCGCCTTCGTGAAGAGCTTTCCGAGCAGATGGTAGCATTAAAGCTGATGAAAGAAATGGCTGCATCTTATGGCTGTGACATTTCCAAACCAGCTACCAACGTAAAAGAAGCGATCCAGGCTACTTACTTTGGATATCTGTGTTCCGTTAAGGAGCAGAATGGTGCGGCTATGTCACTTGGACGTACTTCCACCTTCCTTGACTGCTACGCAGAAAGAGACCTTGCAAACGGAACCTTTACCGAGCAGGAGATCCAGGAATTTGTTGACCACTTCATTATGAAGCTTCGCTGCGTGAAATTTGCGCGTACACCTGAGTACAACCAGATCTTCGCAGGCGATCCTGTATGGGTAACCGAATCCCTTGGTGGTGTTGGTGTTGACGGCCGTCATTTAGTTACAAAGATGAGCTTCCGTTATCTGCACACATTGACCAATTTAGGACCCAGCCCGGAGCCTAACCTTACCGTTCTTTGGTCTACAAGACTTCCTGAAAACTGGAAGAAATACTGTGCTAAGATGTCTATCCAGACTTCTTCCATCCAGTACGAAAACGATGACCTTATGAGAGTAACACATGGTGATGACTACGGTATCGCATG
>OFGA01000364.1_pt1 | contig 39376 bp, 33 predicted proteins | sample 1521471 | NCBI WGS metagenome assembly OFGA01 (sample SAMEA3504086, study PRJEB24116) | mouse gut metagenome | biome: mouse gut; feature: mouse-associated habitat; material: faeces | place: Denmark | collected 2011 | reverse complement strand
CCCCCACCACACCATTGACCCCGCAAAAATACCCTGCCTGCTCCAGTTCGGCAGGTGTCATGCGAAAGGGCTTCTGCGTATGAATCTCCAGGAATCCGTCGGCGGGAACCTTGATTTCCATATCCAGAATCATGGCCAGGTCTGCGGCCATCATAAAGCAATCATAATAGCCGGAGGGCTGCATCATAATTATGGTATAGTAATTTACCGGCTCTCCGCCCAGCTTCAGTTCGTTTCTCCGAAGATTGACATTCGGCATTTCGTCATCTTCCCAGAGATCGTTTTCTCCTCCCACGGCAGTATAGACCTCCCCCGGATTCAGTAAGACAGCATTTTTCGTAATTTCCAGGGAAAAAGCCTTCTCCGTATCTGTGAGAACCACGGCCAGATCCCGCAGGGAAAGATAGGTATTGCCGCCATATTCATGATCCAGTGTTTTTACCGTGTATGAAACTCCGGATTCCGTCTGCACCTGGCAGGTTCCGGGAATCTCAAATCCCGCTGCCGCCCTGCCGGGCAAAACGGCGCATAATAAAAGCGCACATAGTATCAGGAAACTTATTTTCTGCAGAATTGCTTTCATGAGTTCTCCCTTCCCGCATTTTTTCGTCTGATTTTGACCGGGCCCATCCCAAATCCCGGAATACTTTTCCTCATTTTATGTTATTTTCCGGTTCTTCCGGCTGTTTCATCATAAAGACCAGGGGGTAATGTTCCGCAAAACCGCCGGCAGCGGCATCCTCCGTCTCCCCCAGCAGAATCAGGCCGGATCCCTCCCGGATATACTGCTCCGTCACTGTGCCGGCAGCCCCTTCCGTATCAAACCGTCTGGTCAGAATACCGTCCCCGGCTTCATAAGTGCCGCTGCCGTCATACCGGGCCTGCAGTTCTTCCAATGACGGCAGCAGAGCCGGACCGCAGCTCATCAGATAGGCAACGGCAGACATTCCGAAAGTCTCGGTTATCAAGGCTTCCACCGCCTCTTCGTCTGTTCCTTCCCCGTGCCCCGCCATACGGAGTCTCTCTGCCACAAGAACGCGGAAACTCACGGCAAACGCTTCATAAGCTGCCTGATAGCAGGCATCATAACTTTCCGGCAAAACACTGCAGCGGAAGGTTCCCCCCGAACGGTCAGTCTCATCCATTGTCATTTCCACCTGAATGTTCAAATTTCGCATGCACGCCTCCACCTCCTCCAGGGAGACGGAAACCGCTTCTATATCCCTAAGCCACCCATACGCCATGGCCGCGGCCTGTCCTGACATATCCAGCTGCGCAGTCCACTCTCCGGAAAGATCCCTGTCCCCCGCCGCACCACAGATCCGGTACGCCATAAGCACCGCCACAATCCCCAAAGATAATACCAATAAGGCAATGATTGTCTTTTTCATGAATCTTCTCATCCTGTTTCCCCCTGCATAAGATAACATTCTTTCCTGCGCCCTGAGTCAGTCACACCTCCGGCAGCCGGGTATGAAAGCGAAACCGCCCCCATGGACATCCCCCTTTAACGCCCTCCGCTTTGGGACGGCCCGGGCTGCATTCTGCATAATCTGCCGTAAGTATATCACATCCGGACAAAAAAATCATCTCTTCCCTTTCCCAACAAGATTTTTTATGATACCAAGTACAAATTTTATTCCACAAGGAGGATTTTTACAAAAGATGAAAAACACAGAGAAAAAACTTAAAGAGCAGCAATTCCCGAAAGCCGTACTGGAGGAGATGGGTCCTCTCCCCTCCCAGCCGTTCCCCTGTGCCGCAGGAAATAACATTCCCGGAAACACCATGGAGAAACTATGTGCGGACTGGCTTGCCGAACGCCACGGCACCATCAAGAGAAGCACCTGGTCCGGTTACCATTACTGCGTCAGGAAATACATTCTTCCTTTTTTCGGCTCCATGTGCCCGGCAGAACTGGACGAAAACACGATCCTTGCATTTGTGGAAAATATCCGGGGAAGGGGGCTGGCCGGCAGCACCGTCCACTCAGCCCTGATCACCTTCAAAACCATTATAAAGTTCGGCGTCCAGACGGAACTGGTCCCCCGGGAACTGCTGGGATGCTGCTCCATTAACTGGCACCGTCCGGAATCAAAGGTTCTCACCGTCCAGGACAGCAATCGTATGAAGGATTATCTTCTGGAAAAAAACACGGTTTTTTCCCTGGGAATTCTTCTGTGCCGCGGCACAGGGATGCGTATCGGGGAATTGTGCGGCCTGAAATGGGAGGATATCGATTTTTCCACAAATACCATACGGATTAAAAGAACCATATCCCGCATTTCAAATCCCGACACCTCCCCGGGCCAGCCCAGGACAATCCTGTATATCCGGACACCAAAGTCACACTCTTCCGCAAGGGAAATTCCCATCCCCCAGTATCTGATAGCGCCTTTGGCAGAAATGAAAACCGCCAAAAACCGGTACCTGCTCACAGGTCAGGAAACTTGTACCGAACCCCGCAATGTTCAGAAAAAATTCAAAACCATCCTGAAGCACTGTCATATGCAGGATTGCAATTTTCATGCCATGAGACATGGTTTTGCCACGGCATGCCTGGAAAAAGGCATTGACTGCAAAACCGTATCTTCCATTCTGGGTCATGCTTCCACCCGCACCACCATGGATTTCTATGTTCACACTTCCATGCGCCAGAAAAAAAGCTGCATTGATTCCATAGAATAAAAACTGGTCTGGTAAAAAAGTTCTGTTTTGGCACTTTTTGTCATGCCACTTTTCCAGTACACTATTCATCAGCCGGCCCGCTGACAAAACGGAAACTTCTTAATAGTGCCACAGAAGGAAGATTTCGTAAAATGCCTTTACGCACCACCATGAAGCCTTCTGTGAAATAATGGCAGGCGGCAATGAATTTTATCAATAAATCTGGGGAGATTATGATTATGACTGACAAAAAAAACCTTAAGAACAAACATCCGGAAAACAAAAAAAGTTATGGATTACTGATCATTGGCGCCGCGCTTCTCATCGCCGGCATTATTTTTTCCGTATATGCCTACAACACCAGCTATCAGGAATCCGTTGCCACAGGCGCGGAACTGTCGGAAGTAAAAGCCCTGCTCAGCGCGGTAAAAGAAGGTACCCAGGAAGGAGACCCCGAAGCGCTGTCGGCCCGGGCAGACTCTCTCACCGAAACAAAACTGGGTCTGGAGCGCCCATATTCCTATGGTCTGACTCTGGTGTTTTTCGCAATTCTGCTGACGGCAAAAGGAATCTATAATGCGCTGATCGGTACGCGGAAAATGGATAAGACCGACATAAAGCGCCTGGCCCAGGCCGGCCTTCTTACTGCGCTGTGTTATATCGGTTTTGCTTTCTTCAAAATAGACATTCCCGCAGGCACGGAAAAAGCATCTTTCCACTTTGGAAATGTGTTCTGCGTGCTGGCCGCCCTTCTGCTGGGCGGTTACTGGGGCGGCCTGGCCGGAGCCATAGGCATGACTATAGGTGATCTTACCACCACTTATGTCACCAGCGCACCCAAAACCTTCCTGCTGAAATTGTGTATCGGGCTCATTGTGGGGCTGGTGGCCCACAGCATTTTCAAACTCTGCCACAATCACTCCGCAAAATATGTCACGGGTGTCACAATTCTCGCCTGCGTCTGTGGTATGGGTTTCAATGTAGTCGCCGATCCCCTGGTGGGATATTTTTACAAAACATATTTGTTCGGTGTACCCCAGGATATTACCAAAGTACTGGTGAAAATCAGCGCCCTGACCACTTCCGTCAACGCCGTGGTCGCCGTAATCGCTGCTTCCATCATTTATCTGGCCCTGCGGCCTGCCCTTCGGAAAGCCGGGTTGTTTGTGGAAGTGAACTGAGAAATACTCCCGGCGAAAAGGCCGAACCGGAGAAACAGAAAGCACTCTTAAGACTGACATGCCAGCCTTAAGAGCGCTTTTCTTTTGTAAGTCTGATTTCTTATCCCAGCCATTCCCTCATTGGAAATATACCGTGATATTGCCCATGGAGCATTCGATATTGATATTTTTATCCGCGCCGTTATCAATGTACCTCTCCTGTGAAAGACCGCTGAAGTTCTCGTTTCCCAGGTTGACATTACCCATGGAATTCTCCAGGTCATAATTATAGTCTCTCTCGTTCCCTTCCAGTTCCAGTTCCACATTGCCCATGGAACATTCGATATCGGCCTCCCTTCCTATTCTTCCGAATGCCGTGAACTCTCCCAGACCAACTTCCACATCCATCTCCGTCACGTCCATTTGATCCAGGTTCATATATCCGGCTCCCACGGAAACGTCCAGATTCTTAGTCTGGATTCCGCAGATATCTATGTGTCCGGCTCCCACTTCCAGGGAAATTTCTTCTGATCTCAAATCCGTAAACATCAGCTGTCCGGCTCCCACTTCCATGTCCACTTCCTCAAACCGGTAATCATCCGGCAAGTACAGGTTAATGATCCTGTCGCTGATATCTGCCCAGTCTATCACGGAACCTCCCGGGGCAGATTTGATATAAAGTGTGCCATCTTCCACATATCCCTGAAATTTGCGCGCATTATGCGCCTCCAGATAAATTTTTCCATCCTCAGAGGGCAGAGTCATTAACTGACAGCATCCCACTTGTATATCCAGCTTGCGGATATCCGTGCCCGGACAATACTTTTCCACATTTCCGGACAATATGCTGTATTCTTTGTCAAAATTCTCGGAGTCGTAAGCTCCGTCATCCTCCATTTCTCCCTCCCTGTCTTCCCATCCTTCCCAGTATTCAGCCGATGCGCTATGTCCAGCCTCTTCCTCCGGTTCCAATAATTCCTTCACACCAGAATAAACACCCAGTTTCCACCAGGGTTCGGTGTTCACACGAATCCAGCCCCCGGTTGCATCACTCACAGCCCTTTCAATTTCTTTTGATCCGGCCACCCTTCGCCCGACAAATGCGAGCACAAACCCGAGAACTGCAAATACGAATGCCGTTATGGCACAGCCTTTCATAAATCTCTTCATATAATTCACTCTCCTTCATCCTGGTTATGCCGCTTTTGTACGTCTTTTCCTGCCAAACAACATACGGAACACGGAAGCAACTCCTCTGCAGATAACCGGTGTGACACCCCCTGCCATAAGCACTGTCAGCATCAGGAACAAAATCCCCACACACCCGCATATGAGTCCGCCGCCAATCACCGCCATTCCCGCCCAGGGACTGGAAACAAGGCATGTAAAGCCAACCACCGTCATCACAATCATGACAATCAGGCATCCCGCAGTCGCAATGCCAAATCCGAGTATCAGTCCGAACCAGGCCAGCAGCAGCCCAAACACGGTTCCCAGAATTGTCAGAACAAGCCCCGCAACTACCGGAAACGCAAATATCAGCACCGTGATCAGTATGGCCATTGCCCATACCGGCATCCCGTCTTCTTTTGGTTTCTTTTCCGGTTCATACTTGCCTTGTCCGTAATGATCCTGCATTCCCCGGTCCTCAAAAGGGTTCCAGCCCTCCCCGGCGCTGCCGAATGTACTCCCGGATCCTGCAGTGTTCTGGTACCCGGAACTGTTCTTTCCCGAAGCGGAGAAATCTCCCCCGGGCGCCTTCCCTGAACCCTCCTCTTTTTTCTGGTTTTGCCCGGGATCCTCCTGGCCACCTGCATTGCCCTGCATATTTTTTCCATATTCCATGAGCACCCGGTCCGAAGCCTTCACCTTCTGCACCGCCTCGCCAAGCCCACTGCCGGGCAAATCCCTCTTAATGTTTTCAGCCACCCTGGCAGGATTTCCCAGCGCTTCTATCACTTCCTGTTCATTTTCCTTTCCGGCGTCATCAAAGTAATCATTATAATATTGAATTGCCTCCTCCCGCTCTGTAGACGGAATGTTCTGAAGCAGGCTTTCAAGCTGATTCATAAAATCTACTCTGTTCATACCCCTATCCTTCCCTCAAATAATCCTGTAATTTTATCCGCGTAATGCCTCCACTCGCTTTCGTAGAGCTGCAGCTGTGCCCAGCCCCTGCTGGTTACTTTGTAATAGCGCCTGTTTCTGCCCGCACACTCCATATCGTAGACTTCCAGGCAGTCATCCTTCTGAAGCCTGCGCAGCACCGGATAGAGCGTGGATTCTGACAGTTCTATCACCTGCCGTACCTCCTGGGTAATCTTGTACCCGTAAGTGCCGTCCGGTTCCTGGGACACGACAGCCAGCACAATCGCGTCCAACAGCGCCGCACCTGTATTAAATACCATTCCTCCTGCTCCTTACCTTTATTTTCAGTTATTCTGCAGGCTGCTGTCTTTCAGTTCGCCCGCCGTTCCTTAATCTGCACCGGAGCTGCATTCCCGCTCCCCCCATATGCGTCCATAAATCTTCCGCCTGACTCTGCTGCAGATTACATGCACATGGTCAGGCTTAACTTACCTCAGGCTTTCCCAATTCCTCCCTTGCATCGGGGCGCCCCGCCATGCATGAAAGTAAGGCAAGATACAAACCTTTCACAACACTTACCTATGTGCATCCTCTTATGACACTGTACTTCATGTAACATTATAGTCCTTTACAATATTATATGACATATAATATTGGTTGATAGTTATACTATACGAGATATAATATTGTATGTCAATATGTTTTTGTAAAATTAAGAGAAAATATAGAATTGGAGAAAACGTAACGTATTTTCGGCTGAATGTGGAAATAAAATAAACAGAATAGGCAGCTGCCATTATAAGAAACGGCTGTTATGACAACACAGAAACACCGCTATTGTATGAGAACCCAGACATTGTATGGGACGACCGCCGTGCAGGGTTCGGCTTGCTTACATGGTATAAGAACTCGGACATTGTATGGGACGACCGCCGTGCAGGGTTCGGCTTGCTTACATGATATGAAATCCAGGAAATTGTATGTGGCAACCCACGTGCCAGCATAGGCACGCTTCCCGGATAAACAGATTACGGCCTGCATGGGGGATGGCCAAGCCCTGATATGGCTTGCCATCCCATATTCACACTGCAGAATCGGACAAACGAAGTTTTGTCTTACCTTTCCATTTTCCAGAAATAAGCACTGTAAGCCGGCAGCCTGCTCCCACCGCCGAAATCATGTTTCTCTCCGCTGATCAGGTCTACGGCAGTACCGCAGCCGGCATCAAAGTGTGCCGTATACTCGCTGTCCTCCGCATTGATTGCTACCAGCACGCGCTCATGCTCCGACTTTCTCTCGAAAATACACTGCTTGTTCGTCAGCACAATGGAACGGAAACTGCCGTAATTCAATGCCTCAGACTGCTTCTTTGCGCAGGCCAGCGCCGCAATCCAGTCTGTCAGTTCATTCCATTCCGGCGCCTCAAAGCTGGGACGCAGAGCCGGATCTCCCTGTGACTTGGATGCCTTCTCACCCCATTCGCTCCCGTAATATACACATGGAATCCCGGGCATGCCAAAGGCAAGGGCATAAATCAGCGGCAAATGCTTTTCATTGGAAAGAATGCTTGCCACCCTGGTTACATCATGATTATCCACAAAAGACAGCAAATGCTTTCCCCGGTACAAAGTCCAGTTTTCCGGTCCAAACTGGCGCAGCAGGGAATGAACGATCTCAAACAGGTTCATGCTGTTAAAGCTGCTGTGCAAGCCCTTATAACACTCATAATTGGTGGCGGAGTGAAGCATGCTGTCATTCATCAATCGGTTATAATCGCCATGGAGCATCTCACCCACCAGGAAGAAGTCCTCTTTCAGCCCGCCGGTAAAGCTGCGGAGTCTGCGCAGGAAGCCTTCCTCAAGGCAATACGCCACATCCAGGCGCAGCCCGTCAATGTCAAACTCGTCCACCCAGTATTTCACGCTCTCCAGAAGATAGTTCACTACTTCTTCATTATAAAGGTTCAATTTCACCAAATCATAATTGCCTTCCCAGCCTTCATACCAAAGCCCGTCATTATAGCCGGAATTGCCCTCAAAAGATATCTTGTGGAACCAATTCACATAGCCGGAATTCTGACGGTTGCGGAGTACGTCCTGAAACGGCCCAAATCCTCTGCCGACATGATTGAACACACCGTCCAGCACTACACGGATACCGTTTTCATGCAAAGCATCACACACCTGCTTAAAATCCTCATTGGTTCCCAGACGCACATCCACTTTGCGGTAGTCTCTGGTATTATAGCCGTGGGTATCCGACTCAAACAGCGGAGAAAAATATACCGCATTGATACCCATTTTTTTCATATGAGGTATCCAGTCCAACACCTTCAGGATTCGATGCTCCAGTACGCCGTCATTTTCAAAGGGCGCTCCGCAGAACCCCAATGGGTAAATCTGATAAAACACACTTTCATATGCCCACATTTTGTTTGCCTCCTTTTTTGTTCCGCATCAGCTTCGCACGGTAAGCTGCTGCTGTTTTTGTTCTGTCCACAGTCCATTGACCGGTTCAGTACTATTTTCGTGGTTTTTTAGGGCCTTTTTGTGGATAACTTGATTGTCGTGTCAGTTTTGTGGATTATTTTCTCCAGGAAATCCACAAAATCCACAGAGTTATCCACATCTACACATCTGTCATTTTACCATAAACCAGGTGTCATTTCCATATTTTCCTAAATTTTTTCCTGATTTTATGTTTACTTACAGCCATTCACAGCCACTCATCCCAGAAACGTTCCACCCTTTTTGCAACCGTATTGACCAATACAGTCTCAAAATTATCCCACTCCCTGGGGAAAAGCCTGCGGTAGGAATACTGTAGGAAGCGCTCGTCCAACAGCGCAATAATACCCACATCCTCCATGGTACGTATCACACGTCCGGCAGCCTGAAGGACCTTATTCATCCCCGGGTAGCGGAAAGCGTAGTCAAAACCATCCTCCCCGTTGCCGTCAAAATAGCCCTTTAGAATTTCCTTTTCCCCGCTGACTTGAGGCAAACCGGTCCCCACAATGATAACGCCTATCAAACTGTCATTCTTCAAATCGATTCCTTCACTGAAAATTCCCCCAAGTACACAGAAGCCGATCAATATCCGGTCCTCCGTCCACAGGTCCGCAGCCGGGTCCTGCCCCAACGCCTGCCCTGTATCCTGCTGCAGACGTACTTTCGCCCCTGTACCACAGGGATTTTGAAAATGTCCCAGGAATTCCTCCCGCTCAGACTCACTCATGGACTCCCCCTGAACAATGCACACCCGATCCTCTCCTCCAAAGTTATCCACATATCTTTCATAAATAATCTTCATAAACGCATGGGACGGGCAGAAAACCATATAATTACCGTGGCGGTTTTTGACAATCTCTTCTATATAACAGGCTATTTTACGGTATTCATCCTCGGACCGCCTGGTATACCTGCTGGTCACATCCTGCGCAATCAGAAGCGCACGCCTGGCAGGTTGAAAAACGGATTGTGCATAAACCTCATAATCTTCCTCATCTCCCCCCAACAGCTTCTTATAATATTGTATGGGAAGAAATGTAGCCGAAAACAAAATGGTGCTGCGCCCCCGGAGCATACAGTTTTTCAGATTCTCTCCGGGATTCACACAGAACAGTTTCACCAGAAAGCTTCCGTCATCTCCTGTCTGGGAATATTTAACATAATTTTCGTCCAGCAGCTCATATATTAATAGGAAGTGACAGATTTCAAAGTAGAAATCCAAAAGCATTTCTCCCACTTCAAGCCGGGTTTCCTCCTGTTCTGCCAGGTAATCTTCCATGACAGTGTGGAGCCTGGTCAGATTCTGCACAAAAGCCTCGATACTTTCCACAATACGGTATTCTTCGCACTCCCGTTTCAGAGCCAGTAATTCCTTATTGCATCTATTCAGATGGGCAATCATCTTTTCCGCATATCCGCGCCTCACAAGCACGCTCCTGCCAACATGCCCTTTCCGTACCGGTTCCATGTCATCTTCGCTGTCTGTATCAGGGTTCTGGTTTCCCTCTGACTGCCCTTCGCCGGCTTCCTCCGTCTCCTTTTGCTGTTCTGCATCAGGTTTTCCTTTTCCCCTTTGCTGCCCTTCGCCGGCTTCCTCTATTTCCTTTTGCTGTTCTGCATCAGAGGCTTCCGATCCATTTTCTCCATATACCTCCGAATTTACTACGGCATTCCATTCTCTAATATTATAATATTCCGTTTGACCCGTTTCCGCCTCGGTTTTCCCGTCATTTTCTGACATATATGTCAAACATTGTGTCATATCATGTGTCATTTTTAGAGTCATCTGCCCTGAAATTCCAGTATTTATGCGGCTTTTCTTCATTTCTGACGCAATTGTCTTTTTTGTTTCTGACATAATTGTCTTTTTTAGTTCCCGACGGAGTTCCACAAACCGTTCTTTCATCAAAACAGCACTGTACATCTCCCTTCCTCGCTCCAGGAGGTTATGTGCCTCATCTACCAGAAAGATATAATTCCCCTTTGTGCCTTCCGTAAAGAAACGTTTTAGATACACATGAGGATCAAACAGATAATTGTAATCACAGATTACCGCATCCGCAAACAGGCTTACATCCAGACACATCTCAAACGGACAAACCTGGTATTTCAGGGCATATTCCTCTATACGCTCTCTGTCAAAGCTCTCCTGAGAAGTAATCAGGTCAAAAACGGCATCGTTCACACGGTCATAATGGCCCTGCGCATAAGGACAGTATACCGGATTGCACTCTGTCTCATCCATAAAACATATTTTTTCCTTCGCTGTCAAAATGACACTTTTCATCCGCAGCCCTTTTTCGCGGAGAAGGTTCAGCGTATCATCAGCCACCGTCCTGGTAATTGTCTTTGCTGTCAGATAAAATACTTTATCCCCCAGCTCTTTTCCCATGGCCTGAACTGCCGGATACAGAGTTGATATTGTTTTACCTACTCCCGTAGGCGCTTCCAGAAACAGTTTCTTCTTATGGTAAATGGTCCTGTATACATTGCCCGCCAGTTCCCGCTGTCCGTCGCGGTAAGGAAACGGAAATTGCAGCCCTTTTATAGATTCCTGCCTGATTTCACGCCATTTCCATGTATAGTCTGTCCATTTTCTATAAGCACCGAGCAATTCCTGAAACCAGGCCTCCAGTTCCCTGATCGTATAATTCTCATAGAAATATTTCACTTCCTCCGTGTGTATATTGCAGTAAGTCATCTGCACCTGTACATTCTCCAGTTTCTGCTGAATCCCGTACATATATGCATAACACTTCGCCTGTGCAATATGCAGCCTTGCCGGCGCAGTCATCCTTGCCAGTTCCCGGTAAGTCCCTTTGATTTCATCTATGGTTACGGATTCTTCATGACGGATAATGCCGTCGGCGCGCCCTTCCACCACCAGAATATAAGCTTCTGCAGCATAAGCATATTTCAATGGAACCTCCGCCTGATATTCCGTCCCCATCCTCCGCTGAATCATCCGGTGAATACGGCTTCCCTCCTGCATGGCGTTCTCAGGAGGTCCCCCCTTATGGCGATTGTCGATATCTCCGTGCCGTAAAATAAACTCTACCAGTTCTCTGACGGCAATATGAATTTCCCGGGTCTCTATTCCCTCGTTACGCTTTTCTGTATTCATAATGGTTCACCCCACCCTCCAATATGCAAGCTCCCAAAACCGGTCACGTCAGTTCAGGCAAAAAGGCATGTATCTATCCTTCGAAAACCACACAGTTCGAATAAACTCATTGCATGCTGTGAAACATAAAACGCAAAACTCCCCATGCAGACAGAATACCTCTATCTTACATAGGGAGCATGTTTTCAACTTTTGGGTCCTGCGGCTGTTTCGTCTCTTCCAAACAGCTGTACCGGCCCGTTCCTCCCACCGCTTAGCTCGCGGCGGCAAGGCTCTGCAGCAAATTCTCGAATTCACTGTTATATCCATCGTAGGATACCTTCAGCGGTCTGCGAAGATCCAGTCCGTACACTCCTAAAAAAGATTTTGCATCCACAATATATCTGTTATAGGAAATATCAATGTCAAAATCACACTTAGAAGTTACGTTAACAAAATGCTGCACTTCACCCGGAGTTAAATGAATTGTCTTAACCATTGCCGACCTTCCTTTCAAATGGTATCAGCTGTCTCTAACGATTTACGTTTTCCACTTACATTATCGACAAAATAAGTAAAAAGTAAAGGTTTTGACAAAAAATTCTACTGAAACTCAACCATGTACTCTCGGAAACGAAGCGGCAGCATACTGTTCTGAAGCTTTCTGTTCTTACGCTCTTCAATGGTTATGGTATGGCAAAACTGTCTGAAAAGTTCCTGGTACTTCATTTCTTCCTCCGAGTACTCTGGCTGCAGCGGGCCGTCCGCTTCCTCCCCACGAAGCAGATACCACTGTCTTCTCGCCGGATGTATTCCAAACAGATTCCTTTTCTCATCATAGATCAGAAAATGTTCAATGGGAAGCCTGTCCGCAAAGTGCGGCATCAGAAAAGCCAGCACATCATTCTTGGGTCCGATTTTAGAATAAAGCACGCCATTGTCCAATTCCTGGAAGCGCAAAAACTGCACCTGATGTCCCAACTCTGTGGACACCCCTCTTCCCAGTGCAAATGCCTTATGAATTTCATTGTCGGCCAGATTATCAAACAAATGCCCCGGTCTGCATTTCACGCGCAGCCCTTCCACAATCGTCCTGTATACCGCCTGCGCTTTCCCCCCATCTTCGGAAGCCAGCGCCATCGCCAAATGCCGGCTGTCCTCCGCCCCAAATCTTCTGCGCAAAGTATTCATTACCTTACCGGCCTTCTCTCTGTCCGCTTTTACTTCCACATCCTCCCCAAACAGAATGGGATCGTCCGTTAGGCACAGCATCGTGTCTCTGTGATTCCTCTTTTCCTCATATGCCTGATAAACTGCAGTGAAGATACTCTCCGCACTGTCCTCACATCTGTATACAATCATTATGCACCGCCTGCTATCCTATTATCAGTCCGCAGCAAATTCTTTCTTCCGCTTAAAAAAATCGTTGTTCCTCGCCCCGCAGCCCCTCCGCTGATCCGCATACCAGTCCGATTTACAGCTGCCCCACCGCGGCCTGCTGCTGTTCTATCACTGTAACGGGACGGGTAAAATTCGCGTCGTCAAACAGCGACATCTGACGATACCCCATGCCATCACTTCCAAACTGCACGCGCTCCTTCTCGCTGGTGAGGTTCCGCACAATGTAGTCCTCATCTAATTTTATCGGATACATCATTTTTCCGCTGCATGTGATAAAATACAGCGCCCGCTTCAGTACAACTCCGATCTTTTTCAGGTCCTGAAATGTCAGGCTGCCGCTTCTGCGCGCCGCCACAATCCTCCCGGCGCTCTTAACCCCTACCCCTGGAACTCTGAGCAGTCTTTCCATGGGCGCTCGGTTGATTTCCACCGGAAACTGTTCCAGATGGCGCACTGCCCAGTCCTCCTTGGGATCCAGCATAACATTGAAGAACGGACGCCTCTCATCCAACAGCTCATCCGCCCGGAATCCATAAAAGCGCAGCAGCCAGTCGGCCTGATACAGTCTGTGTTCTCGTAGAAGCGGCGGTCCTCCGGGCAAAGCCGGCAGACTTTTGTCTCCTGTTACGTTTACAAATGCGGAATAAAACACCCGCTTCAAACCAAATTTCTGATATAGTCCCTCCGCCACATTGATAATCTGAAAATCATTTTCGGGTGTAGCGCCGATAATCATCTGTGTAGACTGCCCGCCAGCCACAAATTTCGGTGCATTCCGGTACAGCACCAGGTCATTTCGATTTGTAATGATACCGTTCTGTATCTGCCTCATAGGCGTCAGAATGCTCTTTCGATGCTTATTGGGCGCCAACGTGCGCAGCCCCTCCGCCGTAGGCAGCTCCAGATTTACGCTCATCCTGTCTGCCAGAAACCCCGTCTGCTCAATCAGCTCCGGATCAGCCCCGGGAATCGCCTTTACATGGATATAGCCGTTAAAACGATACTTGTTTCTCAGCAGCCATATGGTTCGACAAAGCAGTTCCATTGTAAAAGTGGGATTCCTGATTATGCCCGAACTCAAAAATAATCCTTCAATATAATTCCTGCGGTAGAATTCCATTGTGAGCGTACAGACTTCCTCCGGCGTAAAGGTTGCCCTGGGAATGTCGTTAGAATGGCGATTACGGCAATATTTGCAGTCATAAATGCATTCGTTTGTCAACAATATCTTCAAAAGGGAAATGCATCTCCCGTCGCCGGAAAAGCTATGACAGATACCGGCAGCAACACAGTTGCCTATGCTATTGCCGTTTCCTTTCCTGTCCACACCGCTGGACGTACAGGCCACATCGTATTTCGCAGCGTCTGTCAGTACCTGCAGTTTCTCCCCCAGCGGCATATCCTGGCTGGTTATCAGATATTCCATCTTAGATATACCTCCGACTATCCGAAGTATCGGCTGTTTCCGTTATTTCAGAACATTTGTTCTTTTCCTATAATAGCACATATGTTCACCAAATGCAACCGCTTTTTCCCGTTTTCCTCGATAACCTTTTCCTCCACAAAACCTCCGCAAACCCTTGCCATCCTCTTTGGGATATGCTATCTTAGAATTCAAAATATATTACTTCTTAAAAAATACTTTACGTTTTTAACGAAATTTTTGGAGGTGCGTAGAATGGACAGCAGTCATATCGCAATTCCTTCCATATTAAAGGTGGGAAAGGGTACTCTGAGAAATCTGGGAAACGATATCAAATCAGGAGGCATGGACAAGGCCGTACTTTACTTCGGAAACGGCCTGATTGACATGTTCGGCAGCGATGTCATGGGTTCCTTAAAAGATGCCGGCGTTACGGTTCTGGAATACAGGGAATTGGATTCCATCAAAATAGAAGATATCGTGGAACTGGCTTTTTCCATAGATAATAAAGCCCAGGTCATCGTGGGGCTGGGCGGCGGCAAAGTCATAGATGCGGCGAAATACGCTTCCTATCTCAGAAAATTGCCGTTTTTAAGCGTCCCCACCTCTTCATCCAGCGACGGCTTTTCCAGTGCCAGCGCCTCTCTGACAGTAAACGGCAGAAGGGCTTCCGTGCCGGCGCACATGGCATATGGCATCATTGCGGATACCGACGTCATCAGAAGCGCTCCCGAGAAATTCCTGTATTCCGGCATAGGCGATATGGTATCCAAGATAACGGCGCTATACGACTGGGCCTACGAGGCGGAAAACGGCTATACCGCAATAAACGATTTTGCGGTAATGATTGCCAAAAAAGCAGTGAACAGCTTTGTGCGTACACCATTTCAGGATATACATGAGGACCTGTTTTTAAGAGAACTTCTGGACTCTCTTGCCATGAACGGGATAGCCAATGAAATTGCCGGAAGCAGCGCCCCAACCAGCGGCAGCGAACATCTGATTTCCCATGCATTGGACAAAATGCTGGAGAAGCCCCAGCTTCATGGCATACAGGTAGGTATTGCAACCTACCTGATGAGCAAGGTACAGAATCATCGCTACGAAAGGGTGAATACCATTCTCTCGGATACCGGATTTTGGTCACATGTGCGCACCCTTGGACTGAACCGCAATGATTACGAACAGGCTATTGACATGGCGCCCTCCATAAAGCCCTTCCGCCACACCTATCTGCATGAGGAAAAATACCGCATACTGGCAAAGCAGATATTGCGGGAAGACGCTGTACTGCAGGACGTTTTTCTATAAATCGAAATGCACTGTCCCTCCGTTTCCGGAAACACAATGCGCCTGCGCAATGTGCCGCAGCGCGGGTATTTCCGGAATACGGAGAACGCCGCTCCGAATCCTGTCCCCCATATCAGAGCCGAAATTCATTCTTCACGTAAACCCGAGATCGGCAATTTCCCGCCGAAGGTTTCGGTGTACATCATAGATAAGCAGATCCTGGTTATATTTAAAATAAGAATCACATCCCCACATTTCCAGAAAAAGCATGCTCTCTTCATTTGCAGTCAATTCTGCCATAAACAGCACCATTTCCTGATTCTTTCCCCATGTGCGCTCCAGGAAAGCAAATACATTTTCCAACGCCTGTTTTGTCTCCCCCACCCGGTTCCGGTGGCTTTTTACTTTGACATCAAACGCTTTTTTAATCCGCTGAAACGGTTTGTCCGGCTTATTTTCATCTATACACGCTTTCATATACCTCTCCAAAATTGCCAGCGTATCTCGATATTCTGTTTTCATTTTCATGCTCAGGCTGTTGGCAGCTTCTTTCTGCCTTCGCTCCTCACATATTTTCTCACACTGACTCCCCAACAAGTGATACCATATGATGCCCGTTTCCGCGCCTGCTGTCTCGGACTCTGCTGTTTTTGCAGCGGAAGCGATTCCCGGTCCTGCGGCTTCTCCCGATTGTACCTTACCGCCGGATCCGATCTGCTTTTTTATCTGCCGCAGTATCCTGGCCACATGTTCCAGCACCGTTTCCTCATTCACATCCCTGGCAAAACATAGATTCAGCTTCTCCAACAGCAGTCCCAAAAGAGAAACTCTCTCGTCAAATTCGGCTGCGGCTGCACGTTCCGCAAGCGTGTCGCCCGCCGTTCCTCTCAGAATATCCTCCACCTGATACGCCTCCTGATACTTCCGAAACAAATCATAGTATATCCCAAATTTCCCGGAAACCTCCGTATCGGTGATATATTGTCCGATCAACCTTCCATCCACCCGGAAATTCTTCTTTTCATAGACAGTAATCGCCCTGGCCAAGTCTTCCCAGCCCCTGGCTGTCGCATACTGTGTACCGTCTACGGTTGTCCGTATAGAATAAAACCATTCCGGATTAATCTCTAAAAACGCAGTCACCGCCGCATGAATGCCATTGCGATAAGCGTATGATTTCCACACGCCAAAATCTTCTTCCACGGTAAAGCATTTCATCCTGTCCAATGTAGCCACATCAAATTCCTTTACCGACTTATTGTACTGGGGCGGATTGCCTGCGGTGACGATCACCCACCCCTCCGGCAAGCGCCTGTTGCCGAAAGTCTTATACTGGAGAAACAAAAGCATGGCCGGAGCCAGCGTCTCCGATACACAGTTAATCTCATCCAGAAACAGGATACCCTCCCGCTTTCCGGACTCGTCCATCATTCTGTGTACGGCGGCCAGAATCTCACTCATGGTATATTCAGACACCATGACCTTATCCCCATCAAATTCCTTCTCTTCAATATATGGCAGTCCCAGGGCGCTCTGTCTGGTATGATGGGTCATGGAATACGAAACCAATGCGATATCCAGTTCAGAAGCTATCTGTTCCATAATCGCCGTCTTCCCGATTCCCGGGGCTCCTACCATGAAAATCGGGCGCTGCTTCATATAGGGAATATTGTATTCCCCGAATTCGTTTTTATCCAGATAAATTTCTACAGAACGCGTGATTTCTTCTTTTGCTTCTCTTATATTCATCCTATCATCTCCTTGTACGTTTCAGCGCACATACCAGCCAATCCCCCGCTGCAATCAATGGGGCGTCAAGCTTGCAGCGCTGCAAAGCTAAAAGTATCCTTCAGGCACTTTGGTATGTGATCCTCGCGGCATTCACCCAATGAATGCTGGCACCCGCTTAGCTCTTTGCCCGCAGGAATCAATATTTGACCCGTCCAGTCATCAGCCAAGTATCGTATACCCCCCGCAATTCCCGTGCCAAATACGGATCGGGTAATTACTGCGTACATCATTGAGAATCCAAATACACTTTCATTGCCCAGGACGGCACCCTTACTTCCTCCGCTTTGTCCAGAAATACAAAAGCCGTCTTATATACCGGCGGTCTGGTCGGAAAGACTCCGTATCCGTCCGTAAAATATAACAGTCCGTCCAGGTGTCTGATTTCACCGTTTTCCAACATCCGGTCCGCATACTCGAAGACGGGTGTGAAGTCTGTCCCGCCAAAACCTTTCAGGGTCATATGTGCAATGTATTTTTCCAGTTCTTTCTGTGACTCTATCCTAGCATCTTCCTGAATACTGGCATCGCACTGCACGATATGTATGTTCATGTTGGAAGCAAATGTCTGTGTCTGTCTCAGGATATTGTAAGTCTTTATCAGAAAGCCTTCCACCGCTTCCCCACTACAGGAACCCGATGTGTCGATTGCAATGATAAACTCCCGGATCAGCTTCACTTCCTTATATTCCAGAGGCTCTATCAGCGGAATCCTTCCGAACAGCTTCAGTCCGTAGGTGTAGAATGCATAATCAAATTCCGCTTCATCGATCTGCATCCGCTCTTCCCTGTGCGCGGCAAACTTCATTAAAAACGCCGAGTAGTCATAATTTTCTCTTGTCAGTTTTTTCAAATGCTGCAGCAAATTGCCGGCAATTTTACCTCTGCCCGCATTTGTATAGGCCTGTACTTCCACCGCTATCTTTTCTGCCACGTTTTTCCACATCCGCTGCAGTTCATCCCTCCCGGTATCTCCCCACCGTCCCCTTCGCCCATGCGTTTCCGGTTGTTCCTCCTGCCTGTACGCTTCCTCCTGTTCCTCTCGCCTGCGCGTTTCCGGCTGTTCCTTTCGGCCATCCTCTTCTTTTTCTGCTGTCAGCGGCGTTATACGCGCCGTCTCCTCCCCCTCGCTTCCCGTATTCCCGGATTCCTCTCTGCCGTCTTTCACCGCATTTCTGCCTGTATACCACAATGCATGCTCGTCCCTTTTAAACAACTCTCCGAGAGCCTGAATATCCATTCCGAAAATGGTCCCGTCATGTTCCTGAACGCTCCTCTTATGCAGATATGCAAATATTTTCTGTGCAGACATAAACCCGGTTTCGTCCTTCATTTGCCGAAGTATTCCGCTCCGACGCCCCAGGTCATCACTCGAAACTCCATCTTCCTCCATCTCCTCCAAAACGCATTCCACAGCCATATCCGCCGCCAGATTCCAGTACGCTTCATCTTTTTTCATAGAATCCCGAGGGCAGAAAAAGGGATGCTGATACAGACAGTGCATAACGGTATGAAGATAATCCACAGACATCTGTTCTGCCTCGCGAATATATCGTTTTATAATATATTTACAATTGTAATAAAGGTATTTTCCGTCACTCCCAAAGTAAATATCGTTTGCTTCCTTCCACTCCAGTCGAAACAACGCCTGTTCCAGAAAACGCTGCCGAAAAAATAACTGGTTACGGCAGGCTTCCAATATACGCACCGCAAGGCGGCTTTCCGCTTCGTCCCTATCAGGCTCAACCGCTCCACCTCTTCCCCGGTTAGTTTCAACTGCTTCTCCTCTTCCCCGGTTAGTCTCAACTGCTTCTCCCCTTCCCCGGTTAGTTTCAACTGCCTCTCCTCTTCCCCGGTGAACCTCAACCGTTTCTCCTCTTCCGGCCTTATTCCCGCCTGCATCTTCTCTGACGCTTCCGCACCTCACCGTTCCGCCTCCTCCGCATTTGTCATTGCTCATATGCCTTCTGCTCCACGGGTTTCATGTCCTTGTTTCATGTCCGGATTCCGCTTCCTGCACATATCCCATTTTCTCCTTCTTTTGGGATTTCCTGCCCAATCACACCTTCCTCCCATGACTTCCCCCTCATCGCTGCCGAGCCTATAGTACAAGGCTTTTCTTCTTTTGAATCCCTCTGGCATTCTGATATTTCAAAATATAGGCGCTGCAGGCTGTGAGCCGCTTCTGATTGGTCATTTTCAGCAGCTTTGACAGCGCCGGATCGGACAGATATCCCCTCTGCAGAAACGCCAGAAATTCTATCTCCCGTCCTTCCTCGACCAGGTGTGTGGCTATCTTCAACGCGGAACGCCTCATGTACGCCGTATAGACAGATTCCTCTTCCACCCCTGCCCGCAGAATTCCCAACTCCGCAAATTCCATCTTTTCACGGGAATCCCGGATGGACTCAAAGCACGCATCATACTCCTCATAGTCAATCTCATCCCCGTTCCATGCCATGTCCAGATGATACGCCGCATTGCGCTTCAGACTCCCCGGAATCAGAAATTTTTCCGTCCTGTTCCCCCTTTTACTGCATGCGGAGACCATGCACCTGTTCCACTCAAGATTTGCGCACTTATCCGTCAGCTCCGGCAGTACCGCATTCACTGCCGCCACAAGTCCCTTTGCCGTCCCGATGTATGCCTCCACCGTATGGGCAAAAAGCAGAGCACCCTTTCCAAGCCTTTCCATGGACTTTGGCAGACTGACCTTCCGCAGCTTATCCGCAGCCAGGGCATATTCACCCATCTGTCTCAGCCCCTCATTCAATTTCACATCCCGAAGCCCGCTCTCATAAAAGGCATAGCTTCCCAGATACTGCAGTTTCTGCGGAAGCGTCACTTCGCACAACCTGCCGCATTCTTCAAAGACCCCGCCGTTTTGATATACGCTGGCATCGGGTATCACCCTGATGTTTCCAGAAAAATGCACCTTCTTCAGCGCACCGCACCGGAAAAAGGCCCCCATCCCCACCGTGGTCACACTGTCTGGCATGGCAACCTCTTCCAGATAATTCTGCTCCTGAAACGCCATACGCCCTATCTTTACCACACCGTCCGGAATATAATACCGTATTTCCGCCTTATTCTGCGGATAAAACTCCAACACCTTTCCGTCCTTTGAGAACACAACCCCGTCTGCCGAGCAATATTTTACGTGCCCTTCCGCAATATGGACTGCCTGAAGCCCCTGCCAGCTGCGCAGCAGCCTCAAATCAATCTTTGCCCCCGGGGAACGGAGGTTCAACTCTCTGCACTGCCGATATCCCCGTCTGCCGCCCAGGTCCTCCATATTGCTTCTTGAAGGCATCACAGGCGTGTCAATACGCCCCGGAACGGCTCTCCAAAACGCACTCTCATGGAACCTTCTGATTCCGTCCGGAACCGTCAGACTGTCCGCAGGTCGGTTCATCCTGAAAAACATATTGCCCACAATGCTGTAATCTCCCTGCAGTTTCATCCAATTCGAATTCTCAAAAGCATCCCGCTCCGCAGAAATATCCGGATTTTCAAATATAATCTCGCTGCATACCGCACCCGCGAAAGCATGGCGCAGTATCTTCCGCACTTCTCTGGGCACCACCGCCTTCTCCTGATTCCCTGCGGCAAAACTGTACAGAAGCTCCCGACCGTCCGCCGAAAACAGCATCTTCCCGTCTGTGGAAAATTGGGAATGCCCTGCCTCAACCTCCACCTTTTCCAGTGCCGGAAAGAAACCATTGTCAATGGAAATATCCGTAACCGAAGACGGAATAAACAGTTCCTTCACCATGGGAAATGTCCCTCCGCCATGCATATGCCAGCTCTCCACAGGGATTTCCCCGCAAAAATCAGGCAACTGCAGCCGCGTATTCATCACTGTTATATTTTTTACCACATAGCTTATACGCCGGGAATACCAGCCGCCCTGCTTCTCCAGCGCAAACCGGTTGCCCTGGTATTCACACAGGCTTTCTTTCTCTTCCATTGATTCTGTTCCTCCTACAGGGTATTACCATTGATATGATGGCACACGATGTTCGCATAGACATTTCGTATATTCGAATTATACAACCATTTGTCTGCTCTGTCAAGCAGAATTTGGTTCTTTCCGAACTTCTTTCCGAGCATAGTTGACATGAAAACTTAATTTCGCCCAAGTGTGTGATATTGCAGACATGATTAGCCAGAATATTTAACAAATCAGCAAACAATGAAAATAGACCGGAATTTTATTCACCATCGAAACATAGCCGAAACATTTGCTTCGTAAAATGTATAGAATGGGCGCTTCTACAATGCAAAAAACAGTAGGTAAATATTCTCACGACTATAAAAATACTTCAGGCCGGATTTATGTCCTGATGACTCCACCCCGGCCTGAAACAATGATAAATGTTTGCTTCCCTTATCTTGCTTTGCGCATATGGCGCTTTCTGTAATCTTTCTCGATTTCTTCCTTCCAGCAGGCCGGCACCGCCTCAGCCAGACAGGCATTGGCGCGCACACTGCTGACCGCCCGGCTCACCACATCGTAATTCAGCCTGGTTCCCTCGCTGTCACACTCAAAGTTCACGGCATATTCCTTCTGAATCCCGAACCGCCCTGCCACCTGAATGGCATCTATGTTAGCCCCAAGGAAGAGAAATTCCCATCCATACTTCTCTTTCTGCCGCTCTACCATATCCCTGACCTTCTCATAATCGTAGCGCCTGCTGGCATTCTCCATGCCGTCCGTCGTTATAATGAAAAGGGTCTTCTCCGGCCTGTCTTCCTCCCTCGCATACCTGTGTACGGTGGCAATGTGTTTGACTGCGCCTCCCACGGCGTCCAGCAGCGCGGTACAGCCCCTGACATAGTACGCTTGCTCCGTAATGTGTTCCATTTTATCCAGGCTCACCCTGTCATGCAGCACTTCGCTCCTGTCGTCAAAGAGTACAGTGGAAACAATGGCTTCCCCATCTTCCTTCTTCTGCCTGTCCAGCATAGAATTGTATCCGCCTATGGTATCCCCTTCCAGTCCTGCCATGGAGCCGCTCCTGTCCAAAATAAAAATAATTTCCGTTAATCCCTTTCTCATATTCCGTTCCTCGCTTTTCTTTTTGTAATACACCAGAGGACTGCCGCGTGCTGATTTCAAGCTGCTTCCCCTCAATTGCCTCAAATGCTTCCTTCGGATTGCTGCAGGCATATTTTTGTAACAGTTCAGACAGGGCGCTGAACTGTTACATATTTTTACTATAATACAAAAAAAGCGTTTCGGGTCTCCTGGCAGGCGACATTTTATCCGACCATCGTGACACGCAGCCACCCCACAGAAAGTTATTTAATGAATCTAATAATAAGAGTTTCTTGCAATGGATACTGAAAAATTTCGTTTCCCCAGGGCATTTCTACACTCAACATTCCATCTGCTATATCAGTAAACAAAAATGTACCAACATCTGTTTTTTCTTCTTTCCAATCATCAGAGGGATAAACGAGAATTGTGTGCCTATCCAGATTCAAGGTTTCAAGATGAAGCAGATTTAATTCTCCAAATGTGTAATACATATCCCCGCTTTCATCAGTTTTCGCATCTTCTATATACCATGAACCTGTACGAAAAGTCTGAATCAAAATTCTTTCGTTATCTGCAAAACCGTAGTGGGCATTTTCTCCATACAAATAATCAGAATCATACAAAAATTTGAACTGATTATCCACAATTTCAAGTAATACAAACCCTTCTTCACTCTCACCCGAAAAGTAAGAAAAAATTACATATCTTTCAGACGGTGACAGCAATAATGAACCACCACCATAACCACCAGAATGGTATGGGAATTGAAATATATCTTTTGTCCCATCATTAGAGATTAAAGACAATGAAATGTCATCCTCATCCTGTAGAATAATTTTGCTTCCGTCTGCTATAGTCACAAGATTTACTAAATTCCCCATGAAGGATATACCTCCAATCCCGATTTGTTATTAAACACACGTCCACCGGAACGGACGAACTCCCGAATATTTCAGCCGCACCCCAGCAGCGGCTGTTGGTGCTGAAACAAAGCCGCATTAATGGTATAGATATCATAGACCTTCCGTTCTATAAAATACGTAATAATCAAATCAAATTTACTGCTGGGCGATAATGCCATCTCCGCCCTGGAGAGCAGGTCCTTCGTCTCGTCCAGGTTCAGTTCCAGTGCCACCGCAAGCGCCACCGCCGTAATCTTTTTCGGGCGGTATTCCGTATTGCAGCGAATCTTGGAAAAAAGCTTTCTGTCAAGATTGGCCTTTTTATATACTTCCACATCCGTCAGACTGCGTTCGTCAATCAGCCGGAACAGACGCTGCTGAAAGGTTTCCCCCAATTGTGCCACTACGTATTCCAGGCTGCACTCCCGAACCGCCATTGCCTGTTTCGAAAGCTGGCCGGAACGCTTTAAACGGGAAGGCACCTTTGTTGGCCTTTCGGCAAAACTATTGTATTTTACCCCGGCACAAACAGCATCACACGCCTTGGCCGTCCTGTCCGCCGCATAATGTGCGTCAATATAGGAAGCAATATCCGCAGACAGTTTTTCAGGCAACGAAAAGGATTCGCCGTCAAAGACCACCAGCCAGACCAGCATATCCTCATCTGCCAGGAAACTCCCGATCTCCGCCAGCGCAATCCGCAGCGCCTCCCCCCTGGGCAAACCGTTTGCTCCCGCGGAAATCAGCGGAAACGCAATGCTTTCACAGCCATGTTCTCTCGCAAGACGCAGGCTGTTCCTGTAGCAGAGCCTTACCGCCCGGGCTTCCCCCTGCTCCCCGCCCTGCCAAACCGGTCCCACCGTATGTATAATATATCCGGCTTTAAGACCGAAAGCATGGGTAATTGCCGCCCCGCTCACCGGAATCCTGCCGATTTTCCTGCGTCCGGCGAGCAGGTTCTCCTCTCCTGCTGCCTTGTACGTCCTTCCGTTCGTCTCCCCGGAAAATACCGGCCCGGCGTTGGCGACATTGACGATTGCGTCGGCTTTTACTTTTGTAATATCGTGTCTGATGATTTGAAATGGCATCTTTTCTCTGCTCCTGTGCGAAATAGCCGGAACACACCTGTCGGCATCATGTGGGCTACCCCGATCCGTCTTATCAATCAGATTATAATCGAAAAAGGCCTGAATGGCAATTCCCTGGCACGCATTATTACCCAAAGCAGCCTGAATGGCAGTTCCCTGGCACGCACACCAACAAAGCTTGCAAATGATGTCCACACCGACATCACGGTTTGCAGTTTTTGCAGGGTTCATATCCCTGGCTGATCAGTTCATCCCTTGTGGCGCTAACCGATAGCTTATTTTTATCCTTCATCCGTTTTACGCTGGAGCAATCCGGAACATGAAATTTTCCTGTATTTGTATTACAAATATAGGATACGGCTTCCGCTGTCGCTTCTTCCTCAGGCGCCTCCGTCACTGCAATGGCGGCATCGCCTGATTCTCCCGGCTGCCCTTCCGTCCCTGAAGATCCGGCCGTCTCCTCCCGACTGCCTTCTCCGGACACGCCGTCTTTACCTTCAGATCCGCCCTCACCAGACGCGTCATCTTTACCTGCAGATCCGCCCTCACCGGACAAACCGCCTACACCCTCTGCCCCGCTCTCATCGGACGAACCATCTTCACCCTCAAATCCGCCCTCACCGGACGAACCAACAGGTTCCCCTGCCTGCCAGGTGTCAGAGGGACTGCAGTTCCACCGGATCTCACTGCCGTCGCTGGACAGGACTATACTGCCCTGTTCATCCGTCCGGAACACCTGCACCCCCATTGCACGGAGGCTATTCAGCGTCTCCGCATGGGGATGCCCATAGGAATTCCCCTCTCCGCAGCTGATGACCGCATATTCGGGCGAAACTGCCTCCAGAAGCTTTTCGGAGGATGCCGTTCGGCTTCCATGGTGTCCGGCCTTGTAGACATCGACCTCCTGCAGGCTTCCGCCATCTGCCATTTCCTCCTCTTCCTCCGCTTCCGCATCACCTGTAAAAAGGAATCGATTATCTCCATGCACCAGAAGAAGGGAAACGGAATTATTGTTGCTGTCACTGCCTAATTCAGACGGGCCGAGAATTGTAAAAACGGCGTCTCCCAGGAAATACTGCTGTCCCACCTCGGGCAGCGTCCGCTGATATCCTCTCGCAGTCATGGTATCTACCACATCCCTGTATGTGTTGGTATCTTTTTCCTCATCCGTCATAAATATGGTTTGACAGTCAAACTTATACAATATAACGTCCATCCCGCCGATATGGTCCTCGTCCGGATGCGTACACACCACATATTTCAGAGTTTCCACATTGCGCTTCCGAAGGTAATTCTGAATTTTGGTTCCCTGATTGTTATCTCCCGCGTCTATCAGCATTGCTTCCCCGCCGCAGAGCAGCAAAGTGCAGTCGCCCTGACCCACATCAAGGAAATGGATTTCCAGCTCCTCTGTCACATCCGGGGTGCCTGTGGATAACTCGGACGGCTGCTTCCGGTTCTGCCCGGCTTCATAAACCGCATCCGTGCCTCCCTGTCCGGGCTTAGCTTCGTTTTCCGAACCGGCAGCGCCGCTTTCTTTCCGGCCTTCTGACTGGCCGTGCCCGCCTGTGTTTTCTCCCGGTTCCTTTTGAGAACTCCCTGCCGCCAACTGCCCTTCGGGGGTTCTGGCTGCCGACTGCCCTCCGGACATCCCTGCTGCGGATTGCTCCCCCGCTAATGCCAAATCTGCAGCCGCGGCTTCTCCTGAAACAATGACAGAACCTCCGTTGTCCCAAACCTCTGCCTGTTGGGGATTGGCACATGCCGAGAGCGCCAGCAGCAGCCCGGCAAGGGCCAAAAGAATGCTGCACTTTGTCTTTTTCATTACACTTTCTCCTTTGTTTCCGCCTGTTTTCCGTCACCTCTGTCTTTTACGGCTGCCATTCTCCATGCGTTTTACTGTAAATTCACGGTGCTGCCGCATTAAGGGGTCATGGACACGTATATAGATATGTCTGATTACCGGACATCCTGTACCTTGTGTAGAATTACTTAATGCGACAGCCCTTATGATTCCGCATGGGGACAACCTGAAAGATGGAGGTTACTGTGAATATTATAGCAGAATAAACCGGATTTTGTTACCCCGATGCGGGGAAATAAAAAAGAATTCCGGCACGCAGCCTGAATTCTTTTAGAAATTTGTCCCCTTAAGCCAGCTCCCTTTCAGAATAAAATCAAATTCAACCCTAAAAAGCGGGTTTTCCGCAAGGATGATCGGCTTCAGGAACGCATCATTTTTCTTGCAACTGCAACTATTTTCTTCCGTTTTAGAAGAGCAATGATACATAGAATGACAATAGCTCCATATCTCACATATGGATAATCATATGTAAACAGCATGAGAAATCCAGCCGCCAAAAACGGAATTGTAATTCCCATTATCGTCTTTCCGTCATAAGGCCTTATTCCTTTACAAAATCGATCGCATACTTTATTCATAAACAGGTAATGACATACACAATAAATCATATAACAAGCCAATGTAGTATACCCTGCCGCCCTGTATCCATACTGTTGTATAAAAATAAAATTTAACAGGATATTCAATACAGCACCTGCCACACTCGCAACCATAATAAAGCCGGTTTTTTCATAATAAAATGCAAACTTCGCAAAAAGGTCATAGCTATACATAAAGTATACACTCATTGCAACCGGAGGTACCACATGGATTGCTTCAAAATACGCGGGCGGAGCAAATACTCTGACAGCCTCCGGTGCAAGAGCTATCAAAAGCAGGTTAATTCCGGCAACCAGAAATAATGTAATATAAGCAATTGAGGCAATCTCTTCTGCCCGTTTTGCCTTTATCTTCTGATATATCCATGGACTGATCGTATTCATCAATGCCGTATTAAACAGGGTCATAATCAACGAAATTGAATATGCCAGGCTGTATATACCTGCTTCTTCTGCCCCAACCATATTTTTAATCATGATGCGGTCGGCACTGTTCAGGACTGTCTGGGATAAATAATGTGGAACAAGCGGAACATTGAAGCCTATTGCATATCTCCAGAATTTCGCAGAAAAAAACTTTTTTCCCCTGCGCATCTGGAAAACAAATAATGCTGTATATCCTAAGAGTTCAACCAATACAAGGCCAAGGATACGGGCAGTTACCTTATCCTCGGCCAATCCTACCAACAGAACTCCAATAACAGGTTTTGCCAGAGAGACACCCACTGTAATCAGCACAAGCACCCGGTACTTATATAATACCCGCTGCTCGGAGGCCCAGAAATTAAATACAGCAGATGTCCAAATCAAAACAAGCATTGCCAATATTTGAACCGTAGTCAGATGAAACAGACTATTCCAGAAACTGCGGAACAGAAGATAAATCGTTGTCCATACACAGACAAGAAGCAGCGTCACTCCCTGAAGGGATGAGGTGAATGTCTCCCGCTCTCCCTCAAACTTAACCAGCCCCTGTGTGTATACTCCATAAAATAAATTTAATGTTACAAAAATCGATATTATATTCATCCATGAATTGAATACATTATACTGCCCATACTCTACAGGGTTAAGAAGTCGGGTAAAAACAGGTGTCGTAACCGTAGAAATACCTTTCTGAAAAAAGGAACAGATCAAAAACCAGAACGATGCTTTCGCCTGTACAGGTAATGATTGGTATTTTTCTTTCAACTTTCTGATGCTGGCCACCCCTTTTCCTCTTGTCATAGCAACCTAATCTAGCCCTGTATTCCCTTATATATATTTTATTTCTCTCCACTGTTCCACTACAAAAAAATCAAGATAATTTGTTTTCTGTGAGAAAAAATCCTTCACTTCCCCACTGTTTTCCACGACACATATCTCCTCCAGAGATATCCCCTCATATTTTTGTGACAGGAAATAATGGAGATACCGTACTTTATTCGGATCCAATCCCATATACCGAACCGCTGCACAATCGGTTGCCAGTAAATCCTCTCCGACTATTACCGTATTTGCGTTTTTACTGGTAGGGCAAAAGGGTCCCTGTCCTTCACCCGCCACAATACCATCCACCACAGAAAAATATCTCCGTTCCTTCTTCTTCATCCCTTTATATAAGTCGCCCACCATTCTCCAGATAGTATCATTTCCAGGCCATGCACCCCTATGTTTCACTTTTGCCTTCATTCCTGCTTCATATGCTTCCCTGTTCGGATACTCATCCCCATTTATCTCCGGGTATCCCACCTGCCAGTGTACAAGTTGGTTTTTATTGGAAATTGTTCCCACCAGCCCCTTTAAATTCAGTGTGGCCCCAACCTTTTGATGCGTTTTCAACTTTGGTATTGAAATATAAACATCCGCATCATAAAGGCTTCTGGCATAGGTATATAACTGATTTTCTCCTGAATGGGAAGCCACCGTTTCTTCACGTTCATCAAATACCCCTCGAAATCTCGTCGGATCCAGACCATAAAGCAGGGAATCCCTGCCCAAGTTCACCTCAACTTTCCCTGCCGGATCTCCTTTCCGTGGAACCATCAAATATTTTTTTCCATAATTTTTAAGATCATCGCATACTAAGGGACGAAGATCCAAAATCGTTACAGGCACATCATATTTCTCTCTGATTCTCTCGATTCTGGTGAATTCCATTAGTTCATCAAAGTCCGCATCTATGGACGGATTATCGCCGATAATGATCTCTCCCTTCCCCTGTAAAGCTTCTGCCGCATAATCCGCAACTGCTTCAATGACATGGGGATGTGTAATAACGCAGTACAAGGTATCCTTATGTGAACAAGATTCCCGCCACCTTGAGGCCACCCAGTTTGGCTTTATAAATACGCTGTCTCCTGGACGAATTACCCCCCCAAGGGGATTTTGCGCTGGGTATCCCAGATCGTCAAAACATTTCCTCAAAACATTTTTTACGCTCTCCAGCCTGTAATTATCGGCATGCTCAATCGCAACTTTATACATCTTGCGCCTCCCTTTTCAGCTAGATTACCAACTCATAAAACATGCTTCCAAAAGCATAAGCACTGCCCCTACTGTCCAATTCTGTTTAAATAACGCTCCAGACACCAAACCATCCACTTCTGGTCCCCGCTCATATTATCTGTACAATGGGGAATAAATTCCTGCCTCACCGGACCTGTCCATTCTGAAAACCATTCGTTCACAGGCCTTGGCATGGGTATCTTTGCAGGCAGTTCCACATCCGGATAAAACTCTCGAAACAACTCCCTGATAATATACTTCGTATCTCCGGAACGTATTCGCTCATAATCGATGGGAATATCCAGATACGTCAGCGAATAGGGACCTATAAATTCAATTCCTGCCGTCTCACATGCATTCATATAGGTTCCCAGCGCTTCCTGTCTAAAAAAAGTATTGATAAAATTATGGCCGTCTATATGTCCATCCACTTCCATTTTACGATAAGGTTCCAGCGGAAAAACAAAATTCTTCAGCACTTTATACGGCATCACATAAGTATAACGGTCAACAAACTCTGAATAAAGCCAATCTTTTGCAAGAAGTCCATTCATCCCACCATAAATAATATCCGCATTCTCCCCAAAAATAAACTTTGTTTTTCCCGCTTCCCTCGCTTTTGCAGCCGCAATATAAATCTGTGCCTCAATAGAATGGATAGGCGCACCTTTCTTTTCCATACACCGGTCGGCAGCGGCAACAATATCTTCCCAATAGATATCTATCACCTCGTGATCCAGTTCATTGCATTCTGCCCATTTCCGGGCAGATACAGACTCATCTGTCACTTCTACGCCAGACACCAGGCATCTGAAGGTATAAGCCTTTGTCCCTTTCGGTACAAGCCTTGCCAAAACAGCAGAATCTACCCCCCCGCTCAGGGCAAGCGCTGCCCTGCCATCCATACATGCCTTGTCAACAATCTCTTTTAAGGCTCTCCACAGCGAATATTTATCCCTCACGGCAGTACGGTTAAAATTGAGATTCACCTGCCTGCATGGTACATTTTGAGCAAAACATTTTTCACAGTCATAGACATATCTGTACATCAGATATGAACTCATACAAAACTCTTTATCAACCTGCATCCTATCTTCCCGCTTTCTTCAATTATGTATCCCTTAGGACTTCCTTACTCTGCTGTCCAACCCCTAACTGCCTTTAGAGCCTCTGTAATTTTTGTAGAGGAAATCCCTTTTGTATATGGGAAATAAATTATCTTTATCCCTATTTGGGCAGCTTCCTGCTCATATTTATTCCACTTTTCCGTGCCATACCAGTCGTCACCGACAAACAGCAAGGCAGCTCCCAGTTCCCTGCAGGCCTTCAGCTTGTCCATATTATATTGCGGCACTGCAGCATCTACATATTTACAGCTCCGCACAATTTCAATACGGTCTTCAAAAGGAATCATTGCCCTCTTCCCTTTATATTGAACCAAATCATCCACTGTAACACCTACAATCAGTTTATCACACATACCTCTTGCGTTTTTCAGTAGATTTAAATGTCCTATATGAAACAGGTCATATACACCTGTTGTGTAGCCGATTGTCATTTTTCTTTTCTCCAGTATTCCTTATATGATTTTTGTAAATCTATAACTTCCGTCGCATGACGGCTGATTCTCTTTTCTTCTGGCGGTAATTTCATATAATCACCAAAATCCATTGTTAAATAGGTATCATATTCCCGTGGTACAAGAATGGTTGTATCTTCAAATGAAACACTTATACTCTCCTCAAATACAGTATATGGAAATACATTTTTATATGGCGGAGTAATCGGGATACGCCAGGGGAAAAAAACTTGTTCCGTCTCCCCAAACCTGTACTTGCCGATCAGCCTTTCAAACCTTTTTGAGTAATAATTAAACTGTTTCCTTGCATACAAAACACTTGCACATAATACAATTACATTTGAAAACAGTTTTCTTTTCTCCCTAAGCTTAAATCGCCTGGCCAAATTCAATTTTATATGATAAAAGCACTTAAGCTTATGCAGAAAAGCTGCATGTTCCGGAAATCCCACAATTGGCATAATGTCAATAAATACACCTGTATATCTATCCGGAAACTGTTTTACGTCTTCTTCTATAAAAGTCGTCTCAGTATTATGCATCTTTAAAAACAGGCATCTACAATGCTGTGTTTCTTCAAAATCAAGCAATTTATAAGGATTTTTTATATACTTATTCGCAATACTTCTGAATTTTTCATAATCTTCAAACGGCATTGCCACATCTAAATCATCATCCCATGGAATAAATCCTTTATTGCGAACAGCCCCCAGGCAGGTTCCTCCAATTGCAAAATACCGTAAATTATTCGCCATACAAACATTCTGAAATTCCTTAAAAACTTTCAATATTTCCTTTTGCAGTTCGTTCATGGGATATTCCTTTCCTCAAAACTCTTTTGGGGTAAAATTTTACTAAGACAACACTTTAATCCACTTAAAATACTTCCTTTTTTCCAATTTTCTGATTACAAATGTCAAAACAATACATGCTGCTATTGTCAACATAAATAAAATACATGCTCCTGGAAAAACATTGGTGTCAAACGCTCTTTTTAAAGGTACATTTATTATCCGTTTTAAAGATGCATGACTACAAAATGTAATAGTGCCAAAACATCTCAATTGTCTGACAATTAGAATTTCTTTTGTACAACTGATCAGTATTGAAAACAAAAAAATACTCACCGGAATCAACATAATATAACAATCATCTGTATATGAGATTCCTCGTACCACGATACCTTCGACTTCAAGCAAAATAATCGATACTCCTAAATAAAATAAATTAAACTTTCTTTTAATTTGAATCTTATTTTCAGCAAACAGTTTTCCTATCACAATCCAAATAACCGCTACCGGAAAACTATTATAAAAATTTCCAGGATAATATTTCAAAAGATCATCCAAACAAACAACACTTAAAACATTATAATAATTTGTCGCCACACAAGAGATCAAATAAAAAATAATTCCTGTTATCAGCGTCATTGTATTTCCGAAATACTTTGTTAGCATATAGACTAAAAGCGTTCCCAATATGGTCGCCATTATATACCAGGAAGCTACAAAAGTAGAACCAAAAATAAAACCAAAAAATATTCTTTTTAATCCATCAACAATTCCATTCACAAAATAATTTCTAATCTTAAGTGTAATAGGAAGCAATATTATAAACCAACCTATGTAAAGCTTGAGTAGCCTGAAAATGTAAAACATTATAGTTTCTGTTCTGTTATTACTTTTCTGTATTTTTTGAAAGAAAAAATATGACCCAATAACAAAAAACATGGGAACTGCAATTCTTGCCAGCACCAATGCTCTGGTACCCCCCCGGGATTAACATGGATTGAAACCACCATAACTGCCATAATTAGTTTTGTTATGTCTATTACATCATTATTCTTTCCATCTGCCATCATTCACTTTCTATCCTCTGTTATTAGATATAACTCCACATCACAATTAACCTTTATCCTATTCTTTTTCTTTTTATTACACAATACAAATTCCAAAATATTTTATAGGGTTTTAATCCTAAGCAGAGTATGCATACACTGATTTTTTCCTTTAAGCATACTTTGGTATTTATTAAAATTTTACCTTTATATAATAGAATATTTTCTCTTAACTCTTTTGACTTTTCAATCATTTCATCAATTTGAATTGTTCGTCCCAATATATGAAAATTTGAGTATACATATCTTCTTATAGCTGCATTGGTAACATTCGGATAGGATTTTTCGACAAAGTCTAAATTCTCCTTTGCTATGTCAATTAAAACCAATTTTCTGTAGTCAAATGAACTGTTCATAATACTGTTTACACGCTGCCGATAAAAATATTTTGGTTCAGACATATACAATATTTCCTTGCATTCAGAAATAAATCCATATATATTTTTAAAGTCTTCATAAAGTATACCTTCTACAAAAGGATGACTTTTGGCAATTTCTTTTCTCATTACTTTGGCACATCCATTGGTATCAAATGGATGTTGATAATATACAGCCTCCAATGCCTCTTCTGATGTAAAACATTGATTTTGCGGCTTTTTATAAATTATTTCAGACGGAGTTTCTCCATCTCTGAAATTTACTGTCTGGGCTACCAACATATCATACTCTTTAATACATAGCTGCTTCGCAATGATATCAAGAAAATTCCTTGCAATATAATCATCTGAATCTACATATAAAATATAATCGCCATGTGCTATCTCCAGTGCAGCATTCCTTGCTGAGGATAATCCCTTATTCTCTTTATGTATAACGCATATTCTGGAATCCTTTTCTTTATATATATCACACATCACTCCTGATGAATCCGTAGAGCCGTCATCCACTAATATGATTTCTATATGATTATATGTTTGGCAAATTAAGCTCTTTATACATTCATCTAAATATTGTTCAACATTATAGACAGGAACAATAATGGAAAATAAGTACATACGCCTACCTCTCAAAGAAATATACTTTGGTATGGAAGAACTTCATTATAATTTCTTATAACTATTGTTCCCCACATATATACAAAGAAACAGACTAATATCAAGGTGGAAATCCCAAAAACTATCTTCTTATTTTTTATTTTTTTAATATAATTAGGCAAATAAATAATATTTCCAAAAGAAAACAAAAAACTAACTCTTTGCATTAGCGGAACCGCCGCAGACAAAATTAAACTGGCAACAGCTAATATTTGCATTACAAGAAATAATTGGCTTTCTTCATCCTCCCTACAATAACTTCTATATATGTAAATCATAAGCAGCAATACACATATTTGCACAGTCAAACTTATAATACTTAACCTCCCACTGTTATACTGTGATTGAAAATACCAACTAAAATAGCGATTTAGAAATCTCAGTTTTCGTAGTAATATTTGTACAAGCCCTGAAACCTGTTCAGAATAAATAAATCCGAAAAACAATATAAACAATATTTGTTTATAAAACTTAGCAACAGGCTTATAAAAATATAAAGGAATATATAACAATGCCATCGTATGCACAGACACTGCTATTAGAATCCAGAAAAAATACTTCTTATAGTCACGCTGTCTGATATATTTTATTGCATATATAAATATGGAAGTCGCTAAAGCCTGCCTGATTCCATTAAGAGAAAAAAAATATTGTCCTGTAAAAACGAAAAGCAATATACTCATGGCCGGAATCTTTGACTGCTGAAAAATAGCCATATAGACAAACACTCCTATCAATGCTGCCGAGAGAAAAATAATGCCTGCATAGCTATCGGTAAATAAAAGAGCAAATTGATTTAATACCCCATAACCCCCGTCTCTAATTTTAGAACCGTTTTTTATTGAATTAAATATCTGTAAATAAGTACCACTCCAGTCTGTTCCCACATCATATCGCAATCCCGCAACTAATGTTAACGGCAAAAACGATAATACTCCAAACAACAGACTTCCATTAAGAATTAATTTGCCTTTATGTATTCTTATGTCTTTACCATTCCCTCTATTGTACAGGAAAGAAAAGCAAACCGATAGAAGTAATGCACTTAAGTATATTCCCACAAGACAATTCCTTTCTGTCATTAACTAATAAACAATCTTTAACATAACTTTTCAGCACATTCTCTTTGATATATAGATACCAATTTTCGAGCTGAATTTTCTATGTCATATTCCCTGATTACATGAGTCTTACGTTCTGTCTTATCTTGAACAGCTTTTACAATCTCTTCAGCCCACTTTGCAGGTTTTTCCTTCAGCGACAGATAGAATGCATTCTCTGTGCATTTTAATTCTTTGGTAATCGAATCACTGAAAATACAGGTCAATCCATTTACTTGAGCCTCAATTCCCACATAAGGAAGCCCCTCATAAATACTTGGAAGAACAAATACGTCCATCGCACTGTAATAATCGTTTGCATTATTTATCTGTCCCTGGAAGATCACCTTTCCTTTTAGTGATGGGTTGTTCTCTGTCCTGACTCGAATTTGCTCTGCCAGCGGTCCATCCCCAATTAAAAGCAGCTTTGCCTCCGGGTAAATCTTCACCAATTCATAAAATATATCAAGTAAAAAAACATGATTTTTCTGGGCATTGAATCTGGCAATATTCCCAACAACTATTTCCCTGTTTCCTATTCTCAGGGAATTTCGGATAGTCGTTCTTTTAATCTCATCATATTCGAATTTTTTGGTTTCTATAGAATTGTTTAAAAAGTAAAAGTGTTCTCCCTTCCTAATTTTTTTTCCAAAGAACCACTTTGCTGCCTCCTCAGAGCATGCAAAAAAAGCATTTGCCCATAACGGGATAATATATCTGTTCATATTATGCGCTATTTCTTTTAGTGGACCCTTATCACTGGCACTGTTATGCGCATGCGAAATAATTGTTTTTACACCAGCACGCTTTGCTGCATATAATGGAAAAATATAAGCAGCTGAATTCATATTATAATGAAAAATATCATAATGCTCTTTTTCATTCAGTTTACAAAATGATTTCAAAAATGCAATTGGCTTATTCCTATAGTTCGGCAGATTATAAATCTTACTTCGAACCGCCAGTGAGCGATAAAAATCATCTGTTATGGCTTCCTCAAAAACATTAATATAATCCACTTGAATATCATCATTATTGAGATATTGGTTATAATTAACCGCAAATGATTCTATACCGCCGCGTCTATTTGAAAAACCAATCTGAACTACCTTTACCATACCAGCTTTCCAGGCTTCCTCCATTACTATCTGTACATCTCCAATAGCTTGTTCGTCATATTAGCATTTATCAGGTGATATAACTGCAACCTTACCGCTTTCCACCTTCCTTCCAACAATCCTTTTATAACCCAAATATGTCTCCTGTAAGGTGTTTGCTACTTCTATTATGTCATACCCGGCTGACGCAATTTGTTTTGAGTAATCTCCCCTTATGCCTCGACTTTCTGCCACTTCATATGCCCATCTTTCGGCTGACTCATACAAGGATAAAAATTTAACATTTTCATTTATCTGCACTTCCTTTGGTATCCTGTCAGACATAATACACGGAAGCCCAGACGCCTGTGCTTCAATACATGCCATTCCAAGCCCCTCGTACAGGCTTGGTAATATAAATACATCCATTGCCTGATAAAAAGCGCTTATATTTTCCATGCTGCCCAAAAAGCTTACCTTATCTGTAATACCGTAGCTGTCAAGTTTTTTCCTTACTCTTTCTTCTATTCCAGCGCCCGCAGAACCTATACCTCCAATGAGAAGAAGGTGTGCATTATCCCGTATTTTAATCACTTCATTAAATACATCTATCAAAAAATCATGATTTTTTGGAGGTGAAAAACGCCCCACATGACCAATCACAAATTTATCTTTTATCCCAATTTGTACGCGAATTTCTTCTCGAGTACGTAAATTATAACAAAAACGTTTAGCAGATATAGCGTTGTTCAGTATTACTACTTCCCCTTTTTCCATGACACGATTACCAAATAACCACCGCGCCGCATGCTCAGAACAGGCAAAATAGTGCGTAGCAAAAAGCTTAGAAAATGGTCTGAGTACATACTTAATAATATTACGTTTTGTTTCCCCTTTTCCTTTTGCAGCAGTACTGTGACTGTGACTGATCCGTACAGGCACCTTTGCCAGCCATACAGCAAAAAGCGGAAATATACTCATTGCATTCATGTGTGAATGTACTATCTGATATCGATTTTTAAGGCAAATTTCCCTTATTGCAATTATATATGCGGGCTGCTTGGTGTAAGGTGGGATGCGATATATCCGACATCCCATATCAATAATATTTTGAGGTACCTCACATGGAGAATTATCATCTATTGCTATATCAAACTGCACCTTACTCCTGTCAATATATTGATAGTTATTGAAGACCACTGATTCAGTGCCTCCACGCTGTATACTTCCGAGTATATGTAATACCCGAATGGGTAATTCTGCCTTCTGTCTCTCCATAACCATCCCTCATCTGCCATTTTTTATCAAGTTTACATCCTCTTTCAAACGACTGCGGTATAGCTATCTCCTAAACTTTTGTATAAAAGGATTAATCCTCCCCATACTTCCCATAATATTTTCCATAATATTTGCCGTAGTACTTCCCATAGTACCGTCCATAATACTTCCCGTAATACCCCTTCCCTGACATGTCCACCTTATTCAGCACACACCCCAAAATCCGGCATCCCGTAACCTCCAGCTGCTCCTTCACGCTCCGCACAAACCGATGACTGATTGTCCCGGCTGCCACCACCAGCACAACCCCGTCGCAGACCCGGGACACCACAGCCGTATCGATAACGCTTCCCAGCGGCGGTGTGTCAATGATCACCATGTCATACTCCTCCCTGGCGCGGGCGATCATATTTTTGAATCTTTCATTGCCAAGCAATTCACTGGGGTTGGGTGGTACCGGCCCGCAGAATACCATCGTAAAGTTTCTGATATCCGTGGCGCAGAGTACGTCATTCATTCCAGCCCTGCCCACCAGGTAGTTCACCAGGCCCAAGCGCACCTTCCCCTTCTTATGCCGCTGGCGCATCACAGACTTGCGCAGATCCGCATCAATCAACAATACCTTCTTCCCGTTCTGGGCAAATGCCCGGCCCAGTTCAAAGGAAGTGTCCGACTTTCCTTCATTGGGTGTACAGCTGGTCAGGCAGATTACCTTCACATCATCCCCGGAAAACTCTATATTCGTTCTCAAAGTCCTGAATGCTTCTCTGGACCGAAAGTCCAACTCTTCATGGTTCAGCTCAATCTTCTGCATACCCGTTCTCCTCACCGTTCCCATTGTATCCGTTTTCTTCCGCATGGATGTCGTCCACTTCCACATCCGTCACATTCTCTTCCGCTTTTCTCTTCCTCACCATATCTCCGTCTTCATCCTGGACATATTCCGCACCTTCCCGGCTGCTCCGCCGCTCTCCGGTATGTTTCCGGCCTCCACTGCTGTGCTGTGCTTTCCCATAGCCTTTCTCCTCTGCCGCTTCTCTGATGGGAATCATCCCAAGCGTACTCAGTCCCAAGTATTTCTCGATATCCTCGGATGTCTTGATAGTGTCATCCAAAAGGAACTGTACCAGAACAACTGCCATGCACAGAAATGCACCCAACAGGAACCCTATGACAGTCCACTTAGTTACACTGGGTGCGGAAGGCGCTGCGGGCAGGTTTGCCTCATCCACCACATTGACCGCCTGAATATCCATGACACTCTTGATTCTTTCAGCTGCCGCTTCCCGCAATTCATTTGCGATATACTGCGCCATGGCCGGGTTCTCGTCTGTCACCGTAATGGTGATGATACGGGTGTCTGACTGTGTATCCACACTGATTCGGGCCGCAAGCGAGTTGCTGGTATCCGTCAGGCCGCAGATCCCAATGACCTGCTCCAGCACATACCGGCTCTTGATAATCTCCCTAAAGTCCTTGGTCAGCTGTGTACCCAGCTGGACATCACTGTAAGTCAGTGTATCGCTGTTCTGTTTGTTCAGCACATATATCCTTGTCGTTGACTGGAACTGTTCTGTCAGAACAAACCGACTGACCGCATATCCCGCCGCAGCTACAGCCACGGCACATAAAATAATCAGCCACAGCCGATGCAGCATCAGGCCGAATATCTCCATTAAGTCAATTTCTACCACATCATTATTCTCTACGTTCTGCATGTCGCATCTCCTGTTATCATTTTTCGGTAGCAGTGCCATTGTTTCGTTTCCGGATTACGCAAGACATTCCTTTATGATAATAAAATCTCTTCCGCGTTCTTGAAAAGCAGCCTATTTGCATACTCTGCGCTGTATTTCTTATATAGGATATCCGCGCATTTCTGCATATAAGGCGCCCTCCTGCCGTCGCTGTGGGCATCTGTGGCCACAAAGTCCACCAGCCCCTTTTTCAGCAGGTTCCTTACATCCTTCTTCGCCT
>OFGA01000363.1_pt1 | contig 39391 bp, 30 predicted proteins | sample 1521471 | NCBI WGS metagenome assembly OFGA01 (sample SAMEA3504086, study PRJEB24116) | mouse gut metagenome | biome: mouse gut; feature: mouse-associated habitat; material: faeces | place: Denmark | collected 2011 | reverse complement strand
GTAACCTTCGCAAATCCATCTTAAATTCGCTTCGCGAATGGGATTTGCTCACTCCTGACTCACGTTCTTATGGACTTTGCAGTGAATGCCCCTGGGGCAGACACTGCAAAGTCCTGTGTGAACAGTAACATCGCAGTAAACAGATTGGATGATTATATATCGGATTATGGACTGTTTCGGGATATTATGATAAACTGTCTGGTAAGAAATCAGGGCATGGAAAATCCGCCGGATTTTTGCGCCAGCTATGAGCAATACCTCAAAAGCGTGACTGGCAGGCTGAAAGAAGACCTGCTGGAAGCTTATCCGAGAAGATATTGTAAAGCTGGAAGGCAGTACAGGCACGGAATAAGCAGCCAGAAAAGAGGACAGCTATGAAATTTCTCCATATTTCAGATTTGCATATTGGAAAACGATTGAATGAATTTTCCCTGATGGAAGACCAGGCATATATCCTGAACCAGATACTGCGGATTGCAGGGGAAGAACAGGCGGACGGCGTGCTGATTGCGGGCGATATTTATGACAAGCCCGTGCCGTCTGCGGAAGCCGTCAGGCTGTTTGATTCCTTCCTGACCGGGCTTGCGGACAGGCAGATAAAGGTATTTGCGGTCAGCGGCAACCACGATTCGCCGGAGCGGATTGCATTTGGCGCACAGCTTATGAGCGGCAGGGGCGTATATGTATCTCCGGTGTATGACGGGAATACGGTAAAAATCAGGCTGGAAGACACGTATGGAGAGCTGTTTGTTTACCTGCTGCCGTTTCTAAAGCCTGCTGCCGTGCGCCATGTGCTGGAACGCGAGGGCGGGACGGATATGCCGGAAAGCTATCATGATGCGGTAAAGGCAGCTGCCGGGCGGATGGACATTGACTGCACGCAGCGCAATATTCTTGTGGCTCACCAGTTTGTAACCGGCGCGGGACGGTGTGATTCGGAGGATGTGTCTGTGGGCGGCCTGGACAATGTGGATGCGGAAGTATTTGACGCGTTTGATTATGTGGCGTTGGGGCATATTCATACGCCGCAGAAGGTAAAGCGGGACACGGTGCGCTACTGCGGGACACCGTTAAAATATTCGTTTTCCGAAGCAGAACAGGAAAAATCGGTTACGGTCGCAGAATTTCAGGAAAAGGGCCGGATTAAGCTTCGTACCGTGCCGCTTGTGCCGCTGCATGATATGCGCAAAATCCGGGGCACCTATCTGGAAGTGACGGCACGTCCTTTTTATGAGGGAACCGACACGCAGGATTATGTGCAGGTGACGCTGACCGACGAGGAAGATATTCCGGACGGCCTGCAGAAGCTGCGTACAATTTATCCGAACCTGATGCAGCTTGTGTACGATAACAGCCGTACCAGGCAGAACCGGGCCGTGGAGCTGGCAGAGCATATGGAACAAAAATCTGAGCTGGAATTGTTTGCGGAGTTTTATGAGATACAGAACAACCAGCCGATGAGCCGGGAGCAGGAAGTGTTTATGAAGGAGCTGATAGAAAAAGCAAAGACCGAACAGTCCTGACAGCCGGATTGCGCCGATGCTGAAATCCATAGAGGAGCTGATGGAAAAAGCAAAGACCGAACAGTCTTGACAGTTCTTTAGGAATGTGGTAAATTTATCACATAAAGAGCGAAATTTACCACATTTCAAGAAAAGGGGGAATTACGATGAGAAAAATAAATTATCTGGGATTTCTGTCACTGCTGTCCCTGATAGCGGTTTTCGGCTGGAAAAGCGGGAATACGTCATGGTACGGTTTTTTTGGATTTCTGGCATTTGTGCGGTATTTCTGGGTTGTTCCAGATGAACTGTTTTTGATGAATGTGCAGAAATCAGCCACAGCTGCATTTATGGCAGGCATGCTCGGCCTTGTTCCGGCTATGTTTTTCGGAATATCGGTATGGGGAGCAGATAAAGCAGTGCCGGCAGCGTTTGCCACCAGCTTTTCGGTAAACGTGCTGGTGTTTACGGGCTCGCTGGTGATACGGGAATGGAAGGAGAGAAGGAGTGCGTCGGAATGATTATAAACAGGATTCGGGAATACCGGGCCAGATATGATATGAAGCAGGAAGACCTGGCAAAACGGGTCGGTGTGCGCAGGGAGACGATTGGAAATCTGGAGAAGGGAAAGTATAACCCTTCTCTTGTGCTGGCATGGAATATTGCGAAAGTGTTTGAAGCGGCGATAGAGGATATCTTTACCGTGGAGCCGTAAGGAACGGGATGTGGCAGCGGGAAAGATATGAGATATAGGAAAGAGCGGGGGAACGCAATGAAACCTGTAAAACTGATTATGAGCGCCTTTGGCCCGTATGCAGATAAAACGGAAATTGATTTCGAGCGGTTTGGCGGGCAGGGGCTGTATCTGATTACCGGAGATACCGGGGCCGGGAAAACCACGATATTTGACGCCATTGCGTTTGCACTGTATGGAGAAGCGAGCGGGGATGTGCGAAAGGCGGATATGTTCCGCAGCAAGTATGCAAAAGAAGATACCGCAACATACGTGGCTTTTTCGTTTGATTACCGTGGAAAACGCTATCAGGTAAAGCGCAATCCCGAGTATATGCGCCCGAAGGGACGGGGAAGCGGGTATACGCTGCAAAGGGCCGATGCACAGCTGATATATCCGGACGGGCGGGAACCGGTGACAAAGTCCAGGGAAGTCACGCGTGCCGTGACAGAGCTGACCGGCCTGGACCGCAGGCAGTTTACACAGATTGCAATGATAGCGCAGGGGGATTTTCAGAAGCTGCTGCTGGCCGGGACAGAGGAGCGCATTGGAATTTTCCGCCAGATTTTTAAAACCGGCATGTACCGGAAAATCCAGGAACAGTTAAGGAACGCGGAAAAGGCGCAGTGGAAGGCTTATGACGAATGCAGGCGCAGCATGAACCAGTATATGGAAGGCATTCACTGCGGGGATGATACGCCCCTGGCAGAAAAGATGCGTGAGCTGCGCAAAGGGAAGTTTGACGGCAGAATCGGGGAAGGGATGCTGCTGCTTGCGCAGATGTGCCTGGAAGATGAAGAAGCAGTCAGGCAGCTGGAGCGGCAGATTGAAGCAGTGGAAGGGCAGATACAGAACGATGACCAGCTGCTGGGCCATATTTTGAAAATGAAACAGCAGCAGGAAGAACTGGCCCGGTGCCAGAAGATTCTGGAAGAACAGGGCCCGCTTTTAGAACAGGCAAAAGACCGGCTTTGCAGTGCGCAGGAGCAGGCAGGGGCATGTGAAGGGCTTGCCATGCAGATAAAGGAGCTGCAGGACCATCTCGGGCTGTTTGAACAGCTGCAGAAAGAAAAAGCCGGACTGGCATCGGACAGGCAGGTGTTTGAAGCGGAGCACAAACGCAGGGCAGCACTCGAAAACAGCAGGAAGGAGCTCGAACATGCGCTGCAGATGGATGTACAAATCCTGCAGGAGCTGGCATCTGCCGGGGAAGAAAAGCAGCGCCTGGAAAACCAGCTGGATAAGCTGAACAGCAAAAAAGCCAGCCTGGAAGGGAATAAACACGCGCTGCTGCAGGAAATGGAAGGCCGCCAGGAGATAAAAAACAGACAGGCCAAAGCGCAGCAGGATGCACAGAAGCTGCAGGACCATCTGCAGGGGCTGCACAGCCGGATAGAAAATTTTTCGGGACGTGACCGGCTGCTTGCGGCGGCACAGGAGATTTCGGGAAAGCTTTGTGAATGCGGAACCATTCTTTTGCAGGAAGCACAGGAGCAGCAGAATCTGAAACAGGAAATCACAGGCACTGAGAAACGGGCACAAGAACTGGCGGACAGGGAAGACGGATTCCAAAAATCCCAGGAAAAGCGGCGTGCCGCACTGGACAGGCTCAAAGGTGCCGGGGAAGCAGAAGTTCAATGCCGCCATCAGGCCGCAGAAGCAGAAGAAAAGCTGCGCAGCTTTCAGGAACAGGCAGAAAGCCTGGCGCAGCTGGAAGCCTGGTGCGGGGAACAGAAAACAGCGTTAAAGCAGGCACAGGTTCAGGCCGGGGAACACCAAAAGCAGCTGGATTTATGGAAAGAAGAATGGGAACTGGCCAGGGAAGCTGATACGGAATTATGGAAGCTGGAACAGAAAAAACAGGAGCTGGAAGAACAAAAAAAGATACAGGAAAAGCTGGAAAAGCAAATCGGGCTGTTTGACAAAAAGCAGGAGGAGCTTGCGGCAGGACAGCTGCAATATCAGGAAGCCGTAAAGGAAAAGGAACGCTGCGGCCTGAAATACCGGACACTGGAAAAGCTGTTTCTGGATGCCCGGGCCGGGATGCTGGCAAGAGGGCTGCAGGAAGGGGAAGCCTGTCCGGTCTGCGGTTCCGTGCATCATCCGCAGCTGGCAGATGTGCCGGACACAGTTCCGGAAAAAGAAGAACTGGAGCGGGAAAAGCAGCGGCTGGAAGCAGCGGGCGTAAATGCAGAGCGTCTGAGTGCAGGGGCCGGGCATTTAAAAGAACGGCTGGAAGAACAGGGACAGGCGGTGGCTTGTGCGATTCCCGGGCTGATGGAAGGCCTGCGGACGGAGGATGCAGCTGCGGCACAGATGAAGCGGATTCTGCCGCAGCTGCATCTGAAAATCGAAGGCAGGCGGCAGGATAACAGGCACAGGGAAAAAGAACTGGCTGCACGCATCCGGGAAGCAGAACAAAAGAAAGAACGCAAGGCAGAGCTGGATTCTCTGCTGAAAAAAGGGGAAGAAAAACAAAAGGAATTAAATGAAAAGCTGCGCCGCAAAAGCCAGGACTCTGCGGCGGCAGACGGCCAGCTGGAAGAAAAAAACAAAAGCTGGGAAAGCCTGAAAGCGGCAATGGATTTTCCGGAAAAAGCGGCCGGAAGCACGGCAGAAATGAAGCGGCATCTGAAAGAAGCTTTCCGGCAGTGCCAGGAAAAGCTTGCACAGGCAAAGTCAGATAAAAAAGAACTGGACAGGCTGTGGCAGGAAGCAGAAAAAGAAGAAGCAGACAGAAAACACCTGCAGCAGCTGGCAGAAGAAAACCGGAAACAGGCAGCAGAGCTGCGCGGACAGGAAAAAACGCTGCATCAGCAGATGCTCCGCGAATGGAACAAAGCAGCCGGGGTTCTGGAACAGGCCGGGCAGCTTCTGGAACAGAAATTCCCGGAATACAGGCCGGGCCGGATGCGGCTGGAAGGCAGTATGAAAGGCATGCAGGATGGCCGGCAACAGGCCATGGACAGTCTGGAAAGCATGCAGGATATGGAAAAGCCGGATGATGCAGAAGCTGGAGAAAACGGAGATTATTTGGAAAAAAGTCTTTCGGATGCGGAAAAAACTTCATATATTTTGGAAGTGATTGCGGAATACGGTGAAAAACTGGACTTGTGTATAGGCAAGATTTCGGGAGAACTGGAAGAATGCAGGCATCTGGAAGCGCAGAAGCTGGAAAAAATGCAGGAGCTGGAAGCCGTGCGGGAGCTTCTGTCAGACCTGGATAAAAAACTGGAAGTAAGCAAAGCACAGTGTAACGAAAAAAAGAAGCAGCTGTCAGAAATGCTGTGCAGGCTTGCGGAAGAAACAGATGGACAGGAAGGCTTTGGTATAAAGCTGCAGGAAGCATCCGGTGAACGGCGGATGGAATACACAGGTTTCGCAGGAGAACAGCAGACAGAATATGCCGTCTTATCCGAAGAATCATTAGCAGAATCCACAGGGAAGGCTATAATAAAGCTGGAAAGCAGCAGCCTGGATTTAAAAGAAGCTCTTGCACGCTGCCGCGAAAAGCTGGACAGAAAGCAGCAGCTGGAACAGCAGAATCCACAGAAGGAAAAACAGATTCAAAAGCTTGCAAAACAGCAGCAGGAATCTGAGGTGCAGCTTGCCAGACAGAAGGTGCAGATTCAGGCAGCCGCAGAAAAAATCGAAAGCATTTTAAACCAGCTGGGCACAGAGCAGAAATCCGAAGCAGAGGAAAAAATCCGGATGCTTTCGGAGAAAAAAGACAGCCTGGAGGATGCGCTGAAAAAGGCAGGGCAGCATTACACTGCGTGCAGTACAAAGATGGAACGTCTGCTGGCATCGATAGAGACATTAAAGAAAACATTAAAGAAGACTTCTGACGGGCAGGCGGATAATGCCGGAGAAGATGCCTGTACTCAGGAAGCAGCAGTGCTGGAACACAAGGCACGCTGCCAGCGTGAGAAAAAAGAACTGCAGGACAGGCGGGACCAGAAAAACCATGCGTATGCAGCCAACAAAGATATTTATGCCAGGGTAAAGGAAAAGCAGGATGATATTACAGCAGTCGAGCAGAAATATACGTGGCTTCATGCATTGTCGGAAACGGCGAACGGAAAGCTGAACGGCAAGCCGAAAATAGAGCTGGAAACCTATATCCAGATGGCATATTTTGACCGGATTTTACGCCGTGCCAATCTGCGCCTGATGACCATGAGCAGCGGGCAGTACGAACTGAAACGCGAGGAAAACAGCGGGAACCTGAAAGAAAAGGAAGGGCTCGAGCTGTGCGTTATCGACCATTACAATGCTTCGCAGCGAAGCGTCAAAACACTTTCGGGCGGGGAAACCTTCGAAGCGTCCTTATCACTTGCGCTCGGGCTGTCTGACGAAATTCAGTCGTATGCCGGCGGCATTCAGATGGATTCGATGTTTATTGACGAAGGATTCGGCTCCCTGGATGAGGAAGCCCTGAGCCATGCCATGAAGGCGCTTGTGCGGCTGACCGAAGGAAACAGGCTGGTCGGCGTCATTTCGCATGTGTCAGAATTAAAAGAACAGATAGAACGCAAAATCACGGTAGCAAAACGGCGCGAGGCAGGCGGCGGGGTCAGCAGTTATGTGCAGATGGAGTAAGATAATAAAATGAAAATGAAAACAATTGCGATTGTGGATGATGATATTTATATTGGGGACATGCTGGAACAGGTCTTAAAGAAAGAGGGCTACCAGACGCTGCGTGCATATTCGGGAACGGAAGCGCTCCTGCTGTTTGAGCACAGCCGGCCGAGCCTGATACTTCTGGATTTGATGCTGCCCGGGCTGTCTGGGGAAGAAGTGCTGCAAAAGGTAAGCGGTATTCCGATTATTGTAATCAGTGCGAAGGTCAGCGTATCGGATAAAGTAAGCCTGCTGCTTGGCGGTGCCTGCGATTACCTGACAAAACCGTTTGATATCCAGGAGCTGCTGGCACGCATTCAGGTACAGTTTCGAAAGCAGGCTGCACAGGATGCCGGAGACCGGCTGGCATATGAAGAAATCGAGCTGGATGCGCAGACACATGAGCTGCGGATTGGCAGCCAGCCGGTGCGGGTGACCCGGACGGAATTTGCGATTTTAAAGCTGCTTTTGCAAAATCCGTCCCAGGTGGTGACGCGTTCGGTCATGCTGGACCGAATCAGCGCGGACACGCCGGACTGTACGGAAAATTCCCTGAATGTCCATATCAGCAATCTGCGCAGGAAGCTGCGCGAGGCAGGCGGCAGGGATTATATCGAAGCCGTCTGGGGCATCGGGTTTAAATTAAGGGAAAAAAATCAGACAGATTCTTAATGAAATCTTTATCTTTTCCTGGCCGGTTTCTTAACCTCTTTTCTGTATGATTACAGCATCCCGGAAACGCAGCGGCAGGTCACAGGGATGTGCCTGGGAATGCGAAACGGCCGTTTCCAGGATGAAAGCATTCTCCATATGAAAGAAAATGTGTATGAAAGAAAATGTATATGGAAGAAACGAAAATCGGGAGGTTCAAGAGATGGAATATGTAATGACAGCAGAATCGCTATGCAAGCATTACGGGCATTTTAAAGCACTGGACGGATTATCCATGCATGTCCCAAAAGGTGCGGTATATGGATTTGTAGGGAAAAACGGTGCGGGCAAGACGACGCTTATCCGCTTAATCTGTGGCCTGCAGCGCCCGACGTCCGGCAGCTATTTCCTGTATGGAAAAAGCGGCGGGAGCAGGGAAATCGCAAAAGCGCGCCGCAGGATGGGAGCTGTGGTTGAGACGCCGTCGATTTACCTGGACCTGACAGCAGAAGCCAATCTGCGCCAGCAGTACATGATACTTGGCCGGCCTTCCTTTGACGGCATACCGGAGCTTCTGGAACTGGCAGGGCTTTCCGGCACCGGCAAAAAGAAAGCAAAGCATTTCTCACTCGGCATGCGCCAGCGGCTCGGCATTGCCGTTGCGCTGGCCGCAGACCCTGATTTTCTTGTGCTGGATGAACCGGTTAACGGGCTGGACCCTCAGGGGATTGTGGAAATGCGCGAGCTGATATTAAAACTGAACCGGGAACGCCAGATTACCGTGCTGATTTCCAGCCATATTTTAGACGAGCTTTCCAGGCTGGCCACGCATTATGGATTTATTGACCACGGGCATCTGGTGAAAGAAATGAGTGCCCAGGAGCTGGAAGCAGCCTGCCGTAAATGCATCAGCCTGGAAGTAAACAGCACGCAGCTGCTTGTGCGTGTGCTTGACCGGCTCGGGCTGGAATATACGGTTTATTCCGATACAAAGGCAGATATTTACGGGGAAGTGCGGGTGACAGAATTCACAGCGCAGCTGGCACAGGAACAGTGTGAGGTGATACGCATGAGTGAAAAGGATGAAAGCCTGGAAAGCTATTATATCCGGCTGATTGGAGGTGAGAGCCATGCGTAAATTACTGCGTTCTCATTTTGCCCGTGTCCTCTGTTCCAAAATATTCTGGACAGGGCTGCTGTTTCAGGCTGGCACAGCAGTCCTTTTGATGACAGACACGTTTTGGCGCGCATCGGCATTTGAGCTGATGGAAGGGAATGGCTATTCAGCAGAAGGCGGATATAACATGGCGGACTTATTTCAGAAGTCCATGTTTCACAGTGTTGTCTTTATGGGGATTGTATTTGCGGTGTTTAGCAGCGTATTTCTTGGCACGGAATACAGCGACGGTACCATCCGCAACAAAATCGCTGCGGGACATTCCAGGCTGAATATTTACCTGGCTGGATTTTTTACATGCACAGCGGCCGGGATGGTGCAGGCTGCTGCGGGCGTGGCGGCAGAGCTGGTGACAGGATTTCTCCTGATGGGAAAACCGAAGGTGCAGGCTGGACAGACGGTACAGATTATAATTGTCATGCTTTTTATCTGCATGGCCTATGCAGCTCTTTTTACGATGGCAGCCATGCTTCTTGGCAGCAGGACGCATGCGGCGGTTGTCAATATCCTGCTGGCAGCCGGGCTGCTTTTTCTGGCCGTTTTTCTGTCCGCAAAGCTGCAGGAGCCGGAAATGATAACCAATTATGTGTATATGACAGAGGATAAGATTGTGCAGGCCGGGAATGAAATGCCAAACCCGAATTATGTTTCCGGAATCAGGCGGGATATTTACCAGCTTTTGATGGACGTTTCACCGGGCGGGCAGAATTATGTGATGACGAACAGTGCTTATCAGGGAATCCTTCGTTATCCGGCGCTGCTATGCATCTATTCAGCAGCAGTCACCGTGATATCAGGCGCTGCCGGAATCTTTGTATTTTTGAGAAAGGATATCAAATAACATGTTTTTTACGGTTTCCATCCTGCTGGCGGCGGTGTTGATTTTGCTGTATAAAATCGCTTCGATTTACCATGCGGCGGACGAAATACAGGCGCAGCTGGCAGAGCATATGGAAATGGACACAAATACGGGCATTGATATTTCCTGCGCAGACCCGAAAATGAAAGCGCTTGCTGCCGGGCTCGACCGTCAGCTGAAAGCACTGCGCCGCAAGGAACTGGTGTATACAAGGGGTGACGCAGAGCTGAAAACAGCCGTAACCAATATTTCCCACGATATCCGCACGCCGCTTACAGCTGTGTGCGGATATCTGAGTCTGTTAAAAGAAGAAAACCTCACAGATGCTGGCGCGCAGTATCTGGGCATTTTAGAAAACCGCGTAGAAGCACTGAAGGAGCTTTCCGAAGAACTGTTCCGCTATTCGGTTATTTTGTCACTGGATTCTTACGGGGAAAAAGAGGAACTGTCCCTGGCTGCGGTGCTGGAAGAATGCATTGCGGGCTATTACGGCGCGATTTTAAAAGCGGGTATGCGGCCGGAAATCCGCCTGACAAAAAATGCTGTCAAACGGCACCTGAACCGGCAGGCTGTGTCCAGGATTTTTTCCAATATTATCAGCAATGCGTTAAAATACAGCAGCGGGGATTTGCAGATTTCCCTGGATGACGGCGGCACGGCCTGCTTTTCCAACCACGCAGCGGACATGGACACGGTTCAGGTCGGGCATCTGTTTGACCGCTTTTATACGGTAGAATCCGCCCGCAGCTCGACCGGGCTCGGGCTTTCCATCGCACGGATGCTGACCGAAGAAATGAATGGGAAAATCCGGGCGGAGTACCGGGAAGGGGTGCTGTATTTTTATGTCTGGTTTCCGGAATAAAATGGCGTTTATTTGACAAACCCCCATCCATGCGGTAAGCTATACCGGAATATGAAATATAAAAAGGATGGAAGGAAGGAACCGCATATGAATACAGATTCAGCAAGGATTTCCAAAACAGGCGTCCTGCGACGGCTGGCAGCTTATTACAAGCCGTACCGGAAGGTGTTCTGGACGGATATGTTTTTTGCATTTGTTTCGGCTGCCGCAGCGCTGATGATTCCGCTGGTTGTGCGGTATGTGACGTCTGTTATTGTGGAAATGGAAACGCCTGCAGCCGAAGCCATGCTCTGGAAGCTGGGGGCGCTGCTGTTTGCGCTGGTGCTTGTGCAGTGGTACAGCAATTATTATATTTCCAATTACGGGCATGTGATGGGGGCAAAAATAGAATATGACATGCGGGCGGAGATTTTTGACCATTACCAGAAGATGTCCTTTTCGTTTTATGACGAGCAGAAGGTCGGGCAGCTGATGTCGCGCGTGACAAGCGATTTATTTGACATTACGGAGCTGCTGCATCACGGGCCGGAAAATGTGGCGATTTCATTTATTAAGATTATCGGCGCATTCGTCATCCTGATGTCAATCAATGGATATCTGGTGATTGCGGCGTTTGTGCTGATTCCGGTTATGCTTGTGTTTGCGTATGCCTGCAACAGGCGGATGAAGCGTGCGTTTAAGAAAAACCGGGAGAAAATTGCGGAAATCAACAGCCAGATTGAGGATAACCTGTCTGGAATCCGCGCAGTCAAGTCGTTTGCAAACGAAGATGTGGAAAATGAAAAATTCAAAGCCGGAAATGACGGTTTTCTGGCGGCAAAGAAAAACAGTTATTTTTATATGGGACAGTATCATTCGGGACTGACCGCATTTACGACGATGATTCAGGTGCTGGTCATTCTTTTTGGCGGGCTGATGGTGACAAGGGGCGTGGTAAATGTGACAGACCTTGTGACGTTTCTGCTGTATATCAATGTATTTACAGACCCGGTGAAAACACTGATTGATTTTACCGAACAGTTTCAGAACGGTTATTCCGGCTACGAGCGGTTTATCCAGATGCTGGATATTGCGCCGGATATCAAAGACGCACCGGATGCGGCGGAGTTAGGGCAGGTTCGGGGCGATATCTGCTTTGAGGATGTTTCGTTCCAGTATTCGAAAGAAAACGATGCCGTGCTGCACCATATAAACCTGAATGTGCCAGCCGGGCAGTATGTCGCGCTGGTCGGGCCTTCGGGCATTGGGAAGACGACGCTGTGCAGCCTGATTCCGCGTTTTTATGAAGCGACGGCCGGGCGTATTACGATAGACGGGCAGGACATCCGCAGCCTGCGATTGAAAAGCCTGCGGGATAATATTGGCATGGTGCAGCAGGATGTATATTTATTTGCAGGCACGGTATATGACAATATCGCTTACGGAAAGCCGGGAGCCAGCCGCGAAGAAGTGATGCAGGCAGCACGCAATGCAAATGCGCACGCGTTTATTATGGAGCTGCCAAATGGCTATGATACCGATATCGGACAGCGCGGCATCAAGCTTTCTGGCGGGCAGAAGCAGCGCCTTTCCATTGCACGCGTGTTTTTGAAAAATCCGCCGGTGCTTATTTTTGACGAAGCGACTTCGGCGCTGGATAATGAGAGTGAAAAGGTCGTGCAGGAATCACTGGAAAAGCTTGCGCAGAACCGGACAACGTTCGTGATTGCCCACAGGCTGACGACCATCCGCAATGCACAGAAAATACTTGTGCTTACGGAGCATGGGATTGAAGAACAGGGAACGCATGAGGAGCTGATGGAGAAAAACGGGATTTATGCGGGGCTGTATCAGATGCGGTAGATGTATATTTTTATAAGAAACAGATGATAATATCAGATATATGACTGAGACATGCAATACCATCTTAAATTCGCTTCGCGAATGGGATTTGCTCACTCCTGAATCACTTTCTTACGGACTTTGCAGTGAATGCCCCTGGGGCAGACCCTGCAAAGTCCTGTGTGAACAGTAACGAATAAATATTAAAAAATTGTTTCAAACACGTTTGTATATTGTAATTCTATATAAAGTGTGGTATAATCAAAAAAATTTGGCAAATGTGCGAAAAAAACTTTCTTTCAGATGAATATATAAGCTGGAAGAAAACTTTTTCCGACATGTCTGATAGGTTAACTTGGAAACGGGCCGGAAAGTCAAGAGGAGGAAAATGCAGAAATGGGGATAACAGTAGTGAAAAAGCAGGCACTGAGAGTAATTGATACTTTTGCAGCTCGTGAGCTGCACGAACTGCAAACGAAGCCTGCAATTGATACATTGATAGATTATGGTGCACGGGCGGAATGCAGCCTGAAATCTGCAGATAAAAAGCGGGAGAAAGAAATTGAAATATAATTTTAGATAAAAAAGGGGCTGTCGCATTAAGAAAAATGATATAAGATATAGTTCATTTAAATCGTTTTTATACTATATCTTGTATATGTTTTGCTTAGTGCGACAGCCCCTTTTCTTTAGTCAGAATAACTATAGATGGAATACAAAGGAGTTTGTGATAAACATATGGAAGCGGATATAAGACTGATTCGGTTACTCAGAAAAGCGGTGGCAGAAAAACAGGATGAATCAGAAGCGTCAGACGGCAGACAGAGTTATTTTGCTACGGATTATTTTGATATTTTGCAGGCGGATGAAAAAACACTGCAAAACTCTTTTGCAGAAATCCTGGATATAAGAAGGGAAAATTTTTGCAGGCATGAAACAGCAGCCCAGAGCTATGCTTTGTATAGCAGTGCACGGATGCTTGAGGAATACGAATCCAATCAAAAAAGGGAGTATCGGAAAAATCCATTTCTGGAGCATGATGACCTGAAATATTTTAGCATTATTCATATATATCTGACACCTGAAATTATAGCAAGGATGGACTATCATACAGATGATATGTGGAATGATACAGAAGGGATTATCATGAAGCCATTTGCAGATGATATCTATCAGGTGCTGGATATGTTTCAGGCAGACCATCCGGGTGAAATGTTTGCAGCCCGTCTGTATGTCATGCTTTCAGCAGGAGATTTTGCAGTTGCTGTGAGGAGCCGGAAACCGGAAATATCATATTATATATCAACTTATTTTAGAAAGCGGAAAGCTGGAAAAAAAGGCGCAGAAAAGCAGTCAGCTGGATATGTTTTGTATAAAACCTATACCCTGCTGACAATTGAAAATCAGGTTGTATACAGTGAAGGGGACAGAAAAGGGAGTGAGAATCATTTTATTTTAAGGGGATGTTATTCAAACAAATTCTGGAAGGAGCAGGAACAGGCAGAGCAGTTCAGGCAAAGCATTCATGCAGACAGCCTGGCATTTTATCCTATGAGCGGACGGTATGATTTTACGGCCAGCCTGACAGAAAAGGAATTTTTTGCATTGATGCCGCAGATTGCAGGAAACGGAAAAACCGGGAAGGAGGGCGGGGAGAATGATGCGAAACGTTCGGAAATGGTCTGTTATATTTCATATCTGATGGAAAAGCAGTATTTATCCTATGTTAATGAGCGGTATCTGGTGGGGGAGCAGGACAGGCAGCTAAACTGGGAACAGGAATCGGTCAGTCCGTTTGTCGTTTTGGATAAAAAGGGCATGCGAATGCGTGATTTGTATGAACGCAATGAAGAAAAAATTAACAGATTGTTAGTATTGCATCGGGAAGCAGAAATCCGGATACAGAACATCGGCGGGTACCGCAAACAGCTGCGCCAGTCATTATTTTTTTTGAAAAGGCAGATTCTGCTATGCAGGAGCATTAACGAACTATCGGATGCCAGGATATATGCGAGGGTGCTTGCAGAGCAGCTGAAAGCTGTTTTAAAGTCAGCTGCAGCCTATGCCGCCATGGAAGAAATAAAACGGGGAAATTCTGAAATGCTGGACTGTCTGGAGAAGTATCTTCAGAAATCTGTATGGACACTGGACAGCTATGCGCAATATGTCCGGAATAATAATCTTCAGTCACTTCAGGCTCCGAACTATAACATCGAAACAGCAATGGGAATGGAGAAAGTGCTGATTGGATATAGTGAGCTGTTGTGGAAATTTATGGATTATTATCAAAAGGAAGTATTGATGCCGCCTGGAAAGAGTTATCTTCCAATTATGGTGCCGGATTTACATAACAGGGAGGTGAGTGTTGAAGTTTTATTTCCTGAGAAAAAGGATTTGTATCAGAAAGACAGGCATAAGGGCAGCCGTGGAGAAAAAGAAACATATGTTATGGTGGTGGGAAGCCCATCTATGGAAGAAATCAGCGAAATATCTGTCATGATAACATCTCTTTTTCATGAAGCTGCACATCAGTTCCGGTATGAATCGAGGGAAATAAGAAATAATGCTGTGCTGGAATCTATTGTGAGAGAAGTTATGGAGCACATTTCCAAAGGAATGACAGAAGCGGTCAATATAGAAATCGGCGTATCGTCGGATGCTTCCGGGAGTTTTCGCAGGGGTATGACAGCAGCCCTGACAAATGCATTTTTGAAAAGCAAATATCTTGATACAGCTAAAATAAAGGATGCTTCCCTGGAAGAATTTATAGATATGCTGAATGAAGACATAAATGGATTGTTTATAGACTTGCTGCATGAATCAAAACTGGAATTGAGAATCAGGGAATTTATTTCAGAAGTACATAATGGGATTGTTTTTGAAGGAGAATATTTCGAACGGGAGCTGGGCTGCCTGCAGCATCTGATAGAGGAATCTGACGGGAAAGATTCTAATGAAATTATAGCATCGGCATTCCGGCTGGCATGGCTGTGTGCATACCGCAGCCTGAGCCAGGAAGAACGAAAGCCCAAAGTAAAGGAAACGTGGGAAAGCAGCGGGGATGCTGTAATCTGGAAGACAGAGTGGCAGAAGAATTTTGGCGGGATTCAAAATCAGAATATAAAACGGATATGGAAGGCGTTTTATTATTTTGAATTATGGATTTGCGATGACTGCATGGACTGGATGCAGGATAATTGGAGTAACGGTGTACATCGGAAAGAGACAGGTGTTTTTAAGAAAGTGCTGTACCAAAGCCTGAGAGAACACTGGTATAAGGAAATGCATATAAGCGGCGGAATTCACTGCCTGGATGATACAGAGGGTACAGGTTATCAAGAGGAAGAATACCTTATGGCTCCAGAATACCATTACTGGACACTGGCAGGCAGGTATCTGGGACTGGATTATGAGATGGAAAATGGAAAGAAATTTTATAATGCAGTTAAAAAGTTAATGAAGCAGAGCATAAGATCGTATAATCCATCCTTTATAAGATGGTACCGGGAAGAAACAGCGGATTTGCTTATGTGTAATGTAATACCGATGGAACCGGCTGGCTATATGAACCTTGTGGCAGTGCAGATTATTCAAAACAAGCATCATGTGGAAATGGATGTGAAAAGAATTTTCTGTATCTTATATGTGCATTGGTGCTATATAGAAGGCAGGAAAGAAGAATCATGGGAACGATATAAGAAACTTTGCTGTGGAATATTTCAAAATGCAAGGGAAAGATTTCTGTCGGCATTGAAGCTGCTGGAAGACCGTACAGGCTGTCATATCATGGAGCTCGTACAAAGTGAAGCAGCGGCATATTTGGAACAAAAGCAGCTGGCCTGGGAAAACAATAAAGCTGAAACGATACAAAAATGCAGGGACCGAATTATATTTGAAAAGGATTATATTGCGCATTTTATGGATATTTTGCGAATTGAAATAGAAAGCACACATTTAAATTCTGCTATAGGAGAGGCTGAAAATGTGATTCGTATTTATGATATTCTGATACCCTTGGTTTGCAATGGCGTAATTTACTGGATGGAATGGAATGACAATGAAAAGGTGCTTCGTGACCTGGCATATGGGGATAAGGTTTTGCGCGGACTGCGTGAAAAAATGACAGTTTCCAGTGATAAATCGATATCCATGCTGGCCCGGACTGGCGGGTGCATTGCAGGGGCAATCAGCCAGTCTTATTCGCAAAAAGGAGATGGGAACAAAAAAGAATTAAATCGGATGGGAATCGAGCTGCTGCTTCGCATGTATTATAACAATAAAATCAGAAAAGCACAGGACAGGGGGGAGAGCGGTGAGAATTGATACAAGAATTGCAAAAAATTTAGGCGGCTATTTTCAATGTGTTGATGAGATTGCCCTCCGTTTAAAAAAAGATGACAGGCATCCGCCGGTTTTATGGTTCCGCGGAGCCGGGGAGATGAATCATTCCCTGATTCCATCCCTGTTTCGTGCCAATACGCGTGCGAAAAGAAGTGTGCCTGGAAGAAAAAAAGATTATTCCCAGCTTCATTATGCAGAGGATATCCGTACACAGCATTATATTGCAAAGAATTATCATTTTTTTCAGAATGAGCCGTCATCCCGGGTAGAATGGCTGGAAGTGATGCAGCATCATGGGGTCAAAACAAGAGTTCTGGACTGGTCTGAGTCCAGTACACATTCCCTGCTGTTTGCAGTAGAGCCTTTTTTGGATGAAGGCAAAGCCAGAGCCCGGACAGCAGGACTATCTGTACCGTGTGTCTGGGTATTAGAGCCTGCGGCCCTGAATAAACAAATATTTCAGAATATAAGAGACAGCAGTACGTCTCCTGTGGCTTCAGATAACGAAAAAATCCTGGGCCTGTTTGATATTTTTCAGTATGATTTTTTGGAAAAGCAGACCGTGCTGCGAAACATTCAGGACGTTTCAGATTTTTCCTCCTATGCAGAAACAGAAGAAACATCGCATATAGATTATATTTTAAATCTGAGTGAAATCAATGACGAGATACTGAGGGATGGAATGCGTATCAGGCAGCTGCTTTTGGATGGGGATATTATAAATCCTTATTATTATATCCTAAGCAGAATCTATTCAGATGGACATATGTTAGAGAACCGGGTCCTGCCGCCGCTCGCGGTTGTGCAGCCGTACCATTCTGAACGGATAAAAGCACAGCATGGGGTTTTTACGGTATTTCCATTCTATGAAGAAAAATCCTGGGACCATATGTACCGGAAAATGGGAATCAATCCGGATGCAATGGAAAATAATGCGATGGCCAGTCAGGTGCTGCATCAGATTATTATTGAGAATCCGCAGAAAATGGCATTCGAGCTGATGCAGAATGGCATGAATGACAGCTGGCTTTATCCTGAAATGCCAGTGGTTTCCAATGAAATTGAAAGTCATGCAGTTTATTGCTGACACAGAAAGGGAACCGCATAAAAAACATCAGTGAGGAATTTAAAAGCATGGGAAAAATACTGATTCTGGAAGATGAAGACAGCGTAAACAGGGGCATTTCTTTTTCACTGGAAAAAGCAGGGCATACGGTGTGCTCCTGTGAAAGCATCCGGGAAGCGAAGGCGCAGGTGCTTTCGTTCCAGCCGGAAATTATGATCTGCGACATTAACCTGCAAGACGGCAGCGGGCTGGATTTTATTGCATGGTTTAAAAAGCTGCGGGATGCATATATTATCTGCCTGACAGCGTTAAATCAGGAAATGGATCAGGTGCTGGGCTATGAAGCGGGGGCGGATGATTATATCACAAAACCGTTCAGCCTGTCGGTGCTTTTGCTGAAAATCGAAGCATATTTTAAGCGTACTGCAAAAGACGGGAGTGCAGGCATCGTTTCTTCCGGGATGCTCTGCGTCAATCCAAAGGAAATGAAATTAAAAGTCCGGGAAACAGAAGTGTCTTTGACGAAAAATGAATGGAAGCTGCTTTGCCTGTTTTTGGAGCATCCGAAGCAGATACTGTCAAAAAGGCAGATACTGGAGCATGTCTTTGATGCAGAAGGCGGGTTTGTGGATGAAAATACGCTTGCCGTTAATATCCGGCGGCTGCGCGAAAAGATTGAGGAGCAGCCGGCAAAGCCCGTGTACATTAAAAATATACGCGGGCTTGGATATGTGTGGGATATGGATGTGCGGTAAAGCAGAATGGCTGCAAAAGAAGCCGCCTGTACCGGTCAGCCATTCGCTAATTGTTTGTACAGCATGGAATAATCCTGCTGCGGATTCTTCTTTTCGGCAATCTGGATAAGCTTGAGCCCGAGCGTGCGGTACATCTGCCGGTCTTCATGTTCCAGGCAGCTTAAGTGCTTTTGGACAGTCTGGATATCGTTGCGCTCAATCGGCCCGGTGAGTGCCTGGGAGCAGCCGTTTAACAGGACATTGTCGATATTTTGCAAAACCAGCTCCCTTGTAGCCTTGACAGCGGATTCCCTGGAAAAGCCGCATTCTTCCAGAAGCCGGTACCCGGTATCTAATACGGCAATGACCTGGTTGCTCAGGATGCTTGCTGCTGCGTGGTATTTTGGCTTGCAGCTTCCTTTGATGCGGCTGACGGTATTGCCAAGGCTGGTGAACAGGTTTGAAACGGCCTGAACGGCGGTTTCCTGTCCTTCAATTGTAAAAAAGGAATGCTTCAGCTGTTCATGCGACGAAAAACGGCTGCTGAATGGCAGCATCGGATGAAACGAGCAGCCGCAGGCACCGGTCTGTTCAATTCCCGTAAAGGCATCGGAAGGCAGTGCCCCGCTGCAATGGCAGATGATTCTGCCTGTAAGCGGCAGCGTGCGGATTTCGTTCCAGGTGCTTTCGATAATGCCGTCCGGTGTTGTGAGAAAAAGCAGCGTGCTTTGCAGGACAAGGTCTTTTAACTGTGCAAAATGGCTTGAGCCTGTAAAAGCAGCAGCGCTTTGCGCGGCATCTTGTGAAATATCATAATAGCCGGAAAGCTCTTTTCCGGAGTCTTTTAAATATTTTCCAATCGAACAGCCGACACGTCCGGCTCCGATAAATCCTATTTTCATACAGTCCTCCTTTTGCCTGCCGCAGGGACGAACCTGCAAAAATGCCGGCAGGTTTCAGGCGGGCGGTTTGTTTTGTCCGTTCGTGCAGAAAAGCTTAACCAAGGGAAAGCATCGTATCAATACAATGGCGGGCTTTTTGCATGGTATCTTCTGGCAGGATGATTTCTTCCCCGCCGGTTCCGCATACACAGTGATAAACGTCCATCAGCGTGGTCAGTTTCATATTGCTGCACACGCAGTCTTTGGATAAAGCATAAAACTGCTTGTCCGGGCAGGCGAACTGCAGGTGCTGGACGATGCTGTTTTCGGTTCCGATAATAAATTCTTTTGCCGTGCTGTTTTTCGCATAATCCATAATGCCGGTCGTGCTGCCGGCATAGTCAGCCATCCGGGACACCTCTGGCAGGCATTCCGGGTGGACAAGCAGCTTTGCAGCCGGATGAAGCCTGCGGGCCTGTACTGCTTCTTCTGCGGAAATGCCGGCGTGAGCCGGACAGCCGCCCTGGACAAGCTGGATATTTTTTTCCGGTATCTGGGCTGCAATCCATGCACCCAGATTGCAGTCCGGGATAAACAGGATATCTGGATTTTCCAGGTTTCTTATAATCTGTAATGCGGATGACGAGGTTACGCATACATCACAGACTGTTTTTAACTCGGATGTCGTGTTAATGTAAGCAGCAGTGGTATAGCCAGGGTACTGCTTCTTTAGGTCACGCAGCTGACTGGCGGTTATCTGTTCTGCCATCGGGCAGCCTGCCATTGGGTGGGAAAGCAGGACTTTTTTCTGAGGGGAAAGAATCTTGACGGTTTCGGCCATAAAACGGACGCCGCAGAGCAGAATTGTCTGCTGGCCGGCTTTTGCAGCTTCCAGGCTCAGGCCGTAGGAATCCCCGATATAGTCTGCAACTTCCCAGATATCCTGGCTCTGGTATGCGTGGGCAAGGATGCAGATGTCCTGTTCTTTTTTCAGCCGGAGTATTTCGTCCTGAAGGGTTCTTGTCGTGTACATATTCCTGCCTTTCTGTATGAAAAGTGAAGTCCGCAGAACATATCCGGATGCAAGCCAGACACAGCATTGCAGCATGCAGATGCCAGTGGGATTATCTTCCGGCGGACAGGTACGCAGTAAATGACAGCTGTTTGAAACTGAGTTGATTATATATAAACGGGACTGTTCTGTCAAATGTTTTCTTGCAGGCGCGTTATCGAAACGTAACAATTCAGGTATCTGCACTGTTCCGGGAAAAAATCCATTGAAAATCGCTTCGCGATGGAATGAAACAAATCATAGGCAGAAAAATTATATTGTCATCTGTCTTGTCATATGACAGATAATGTGTTACAATCATTCAAATTTGAAAAAAGAGAGAATGATTATGAAAACAGATGTACTGATTATCGGAAGCGGATGCAGCGGTTTATACTGTGCCCTGCACCTTCCGGAAACCATGCAGGCAGCCGTGATTACCAAATCAGACCTGGAAAGCAGCGATTCGTTTCTGGCACAGGGCGGAATCTGCATGCTGCGGGATGAAGCGGACTATCAGAGTTATTTTGAAGATACGCTGCGTGCCGGACATTACGAAAATGACAGGAAATCGGTGGAAATCATGATACGTGCTTCCAGGCAGGTGATTGAAGACCTGGTCAGCTGCGGCGTGCGGTTTCAGCGGGGAGAAGACGGAAGCTTTGCGTTTACGAGGGAAGGGGCGCATTCCAGAAACCGGATATTGTATTATAAAGACATTACCGGAAAGGAAATTACGCAGAAGCTGCTGGACATGGCCAGAAAGAGGCCGAATATCCGGCTTTTGGAGCATACACAGCTGCTGGATATTGCCTGCCGGGATAACGTCTGCCAGGGGGCAGTCCTTCGCATGGCGGATGGAAGCAGCGTGCTGGCCCGCGCGGATTTTACTGTGCTTGCAACAGGCGGAATCGGCGGGCTGTATGCGCATTCAACCAATTACAGGCATCTGACCGGGGATGCCATCGCGGTTGCGTTAAAACACCGGATTGCGCTGAAAAATGCTGATTATGTCCAGATACACCCGACTGCTTTTTATGAATCCGGGACACAGCGGCGCAGCTTTCTGATTTCCGAGTCCGTGCGCGGGGAAGGTGCAAGGCTGTATGATAAAAACGGGATGCGGTTTGTCGATGAGCTGCTGCCGCGCGACCAGCTGACACAAGCCATTCTGGCGCAGATGAGAAAAGACGGGACACTGTTTGTCTGGGAAGATTTGCGGACGATTCCGAAGGAAGAATTAGACGCTCATTTTCCAAACATTGTTGCATATTGTGCCAGCATGGGATATGATGTAACCAGAGAATGCATTCCGGTCGTGCCGGCGCAGCATTATTATATGGGCGGCATCCAGACAGATTACAGCAGCCGCACTTCCATGGCCGGGCTGTATGCGGTCGGGGAAACTGCCTGCAACGGCGTGCACGGAAGAAACCGCCTGGCAAGCAATTCCCTTCTGGAAAGCCTTGTGTTTGCGAAAAGGGCGGCAGAGGATATCGCATCCGGCGGGAACCTGCCACAGCCAGGGATAGTTCCATTGGCGGAGCTGGATGCCGGCTGTGATTATGAAGCGGCTTTGCAGGAGTACCGTGCTGCGGCTGTGCAGAAAATCTGCGGGAAGGAGCACGGGGCGTGTTCTGCGTGAATGCAGCTGCGAACAGATACATAATTGAAAAAGCAGTACAGAAACAGAAAATGTGACAGGAAATGGATTGCAGGAAAGCATGAAGCATGGCGGAATGTGTACTGCATGAAACAATGTGGCAGTTTGTTACATAAGAATGATGAGCTGCGCAAATTATAGAAAGGAAAAGAACATGATGTTTGACCCGGTTACGATGAAGTTAAATGCAGACCCGCTGATTTTAAGTGCCCTGCAGGAGGATATTACGAGCGGGGATGTGTCTGCGAACAGCGTGATGCCGCAGGGCAGGCTGGGAGAAGCTGACCTTATCTGCAGGCAGGAAGGCATTATCTGCGGGCTGCAGGTTTTTGAGCGGGTATTTACGCTTCTGGAAGAAACGGCGGCAGCAGAATTTTCTGTCTCGGATGGAGATGCTGTCGGGGAAGGACAGCTGATTGGAAAAGTACGCGGGGATATCCGCACGCTTCTGTGCGGAGAGCGGACAGCACTGAATTACCTGCAGCGCATGAGCGGAATTGCGACGTATACGCGTTCGGTGGCAGCGCTTTTAGACGGTACGAAAATCAGGCTTTTAGATACGAGGAAAACGTCGCCGAATAACCGGATTTTTGAAAAATATGCAGTCCGTACAGGCGGGGGCAGGAATCACAGGTATAATTTATCAGACGGGGTTCTGCTGAAAGATAACCATATCGGTGCAGCGGGCGGCGTAAAAGAAGCTGTGCGGATGGCAAAGGAATACGCTCCGTTTGTGCGCAAAATTGAAGTCGAAGTGGAAACGCTTGCTATGGTTCGGGAAGCGGTTGAGGCAGGGGCCGATATTATTATGCTCGACAATATGACGCATGAACAGATGAAAGAAGCGGCTGATTTTATTGCAGGACGGGCCGAAATCGAAATTTCAGGAAATGTCACCAAAGAAAATATCGCCAGGCTGACAGATTTGGGCGTGGATTATATTTCCAGCGGGGCACTGACGCATTCGGCACCGATTCTGGATTTGTCTATGAAAAACCTTCATGCGCTGTGACATCAGGCTGGAGGAATACCGTTTGAGACGGGAAAGAAAAGGGAGCATGACTGCCCGGGGCTGGAAAGAAAGGAGAACGTGACAGATGACAGGGGAACAGCGCAGGAAACAGCTGCTGGAATTATTAGCAGGCAGCGAACGCCCGGTTTCGGGCACGGCGCTTGCGAAGCGCCTGGGTGTCAGCAGGCAGGTGATTGTGCAGGATATCGCGCTGCTGCGGGCCAATGGCACGGAGATATTTTCAGCCAGCCGCGGCTATCTGCTTGTGCAGGACAAGCCGGATGCCAGCCGGATTCTGAAAGTATTTCATTCCGATGCACAGACTGAGGAAGAACTGAACCTGATTGTAGATATGGGCGGACGGGTACGGGATGTGTTTATTTACCATAAAGTGTACGGGGTGGTCCGTGCGGATATGAATATCCGTTCGCGCAGGGATGTCAGCCGTTTTCTGGAAACCATCGTATCCGGCAAATCCAGCCTGCTGAAAAATGTTACGGCCGGGTATCATTACCATACGGTGCTTGCGGAAGACGAGCCGACGCTGGATATGATTCAGGAGCAGCTTTGGAAAAAAGGGATGCTGGCAAGGCTGCAGGATTATGAACCGGTAGATTTCTGGAACAAATCTGCACAGGAGTAATATTATATATAGAAAAATAGAAGACAGAAGGATGCGTCTGTATGAGTTTTTCAGCGCGCATGTCAGAGTCCCTGGAACAGGCATTGACGCTTCCGCTATATCCTGATTCGAAATATATCCTGTTCAGTGACTGTCATCGAGGGGACGGAAGGGCAGATGATAATTTTCTGAAAAATGAGCTGGTTTATCTTGCAGCACTAAGCTATTACGAAAAGGCCGGGTTTACTTATCTGGAACTTGGAGATGGCGACGAGCTGTGGGAAAACCGCTCTATCCGGACAATCCGGGAAATGCATCCCCACAGCTTTGAAATGCTGGAAAAATTTAACCGTAAAAAACGGCTGTATATGGTATACGGAAACCATGATATGGTGAAAAAAGACTGGAAACAGCAGCGGCTATGGCCGGGAGCGGTCTTTTGTCCGGGAATTATCCTGAAGGATTCCCTTGGAAAGAAAAATCTGTTTTTAACCCACGGCCATCAGGCGGGAATTATGAACAGCACCTTCTGGAAGGTGAACCGCTTTCTGGTACGTTATCTGTGGAAAAACCTGGAGCTGGCCGGGGTACCTGACCCAACGAGTGCGGCAAAAAATCATAAACGCAAGGAAATGACCGAAAAGCGGCTGGAAACGTGGGCGGCGGAGCATCATATGATACTGATAGCAGGACATACACACCGGCCGATGACCGGTTCAGCCGAATCGCCGTATTTTAACACCGGAAGCTGCGTGCATCCGGCAGGCATTACCGGGATCGAAATCGAAAACAGAAGGCTGGCGCTCGTAAAGTGGGCGCTTGGAACGGATGATGGACAGATGGTCTGCGTGAAGCGGGAAGTGCTGGGGGAGCAGGTGCGGTTGGATGATATGGCGTAATGGATTTTTATCAGAGCGTGATTGAAAATTCCGTGCAGCTATACAATTTACCGAAAAACAGGAATTTCCCAGAAAACGATTGCTTTTTTGTTACAAATTGGGCTTTTTGCATTTCTGGTGTTTATATATTAAGGAAAAAAGGCTGCGGCATTCTGAATTGCAGATACAGCATACAGAGATTTTTATATCTGGAAATACCGTATGCTGTATCTGAGTGTTTGAATGCGGCAGCTTTTTTCAGCCTGTCCTGTCTTTGGCCTGGTTTATGACATTCCGTTTACTGTTTTGTACTTATACAGCATTTCTGCATGATTCTGTTCTTCAATCTGGATATCTGCCAGCAGCTTGCGCAGCTGCGGTTCAGAAAATTTGAAAACATTGGAATTGTATTCGGAAGAAACCATTTTTTCTGTACCAATGCAGTCGGTTGCCAGGAAGCAGTCGTTTTTCTTGTCTTCATTCTCTGTCAGGGCGCTGTAGGTTGCCTGTGGATTATAATTCCTGCCGCTGCTGTCATTGCAGTTGCAGGATGGCACGCTGCCGGAAAGCACTTTGCCGAGTGACTGGTAATGCTCCTGTTCTTCTTTTTCCAGGTTCTGGAACAGGTTCTGCAATACGGTGTCTTTTGCCTGGCTGCCGTACCTTCTGTATTTTTCGATGCAGCTCTGCTCCTGGGTCTGCAGGTCTTTGATGGCGGTCGTTTCTTTTTCTGTTAAAATCATGTTTCGTCCCTCTTTCTTGAAAGATATTGTTAATACAGGAACTATTATGCGGAAATGGCACGGGTTTTATGCAGTGAATATGAAAATATATCAGAGTGTGTCTGAAAAATGCGTTTCGATAGATGTACCCTAAGGGGCATGCTATGCTTCAAAGTTTGCGGGAAGGATTTTTCTGACATGCTCTGGGAACCGGAATAGTTACTGGTCACAAAGTGAACAGTAACCCGGAATATGGCCTGGAATTCAACCACAAGTTAAATGACAGGAGCCGGAATATGTGGTAAAATCGGTAATAACCGTAACATAAAGAGGTGATTTGGTGCTATTTCTGGTTGATTATGAGAATGTCAGCAAAGCAGGCATGAAGGGCAGCAGTTTTCTGGATGAACGGGACCAGATTGTCATTTTTTACAGTGAAGCCCGAAAGAATGCAGAACGCAGGATTCTGGAAGACATTACTTCATCGGGATGCGTGTTTGAGGTATGCAAGCTGTGCAGAACAGGGAAAAATGCCCTGGATTTTTATATAGCGTCCCGGCTGGGAGAGATGATAGGAAACGGCTATGAGGGAATCTCTGTGATTGTCAGCAGTGACAATGGATTTCTGGCAGTATGCGATTATTGGATGAAAAAGGCGCTGCGGAAACGGAAGGTATTTCTGGCTCCGACGATTGAGGATGGAATTGTCTGCGGCAGTGAGAACGATGCGCGCACAAAAGAATTAAAACGCTTGCGAGAAAACCTTTCGATTGGAAGTTATTATTCCGCTTATGAAGAAAGAATGCGCATCAAGGGAATTCTGAACAGGCTGTTTGAGGGAACGGCTTTTGCTGCCATGACAGCGGATATCCAGAATCTGATAGAAGACCGGAAAAAGCCGCCGAAGGTGATTTATTTAAACTCCCTGAAAATGTTTGGAAGAAAAAACGGGCTGGAAATTTACCACAGGATAAAAACGTGTGAGGAACTGCGGGCTTAAAAAGGATTGAAAAGGATTCAGAAAAACCGGGCTGGAAGGATGAAGCATGGCAAGGATAAGGATATGTGGAAAACGGAAGGATTCAGAAAAAACCGGGCTGGAAGGATGAAGCATGACAGGGATAAGGGCATACGCAGAATGGCGGGGCTTGCATATCATATGGAGGGATAAAACATGGCAGAGAAAATGCTCGTTACACAGGCGCTTGATGAACGGGATTTCATTGTGAAAAAAATTTCGGATAAGCTGTGCAGGGCAAGGTTTATTGACACTGCAAAAAATAATGAAGAACGGGTTTATGAAGCCCGGATTACAAAAGAGCAGTTTTCTGCAAAAGCAAAAGCGGCGTATCAGCAGATTATGGATTTAATCAGCCGTTTTGAAAAAATAGATGCCGGAATTATAAATTCCAACGCAAATACGTTTATTGAGACTTCCCGCGGGAAGATGAGCGTTGCGAGTGCGATTGTGCTGCGTGGCAGGCTGCGCGGGACAGGGACTTACGAAGGGCTGGCAGATTTTGAGCAGAAGCTGGGACAGGCCTTGCAGATGCAGTATGAAGAAGCGGTGCAGTTTGCAGAGGAACGCAACCAGAAGCTGCAGGATATCGCTGAACGGATGCAGCAAAGCGTTCTGGACGGATGTACCCAGGAAAGCGAAGACCGTCCGCTGGAAGTGGTGGAAGCTTATGTCAGGGAAAATACGATGGAGCTGATTGACCCTCTTGGCATTCCGGAAACAGTGGAACAGCTGTCAGAAAGGACAGACTGTCTTTTGCGCGAGCTTGACACCAGGATTAAGGTTTCCAATGCGGTTACATATATTGAAATTTAGGCAGGATAAATCCGGTGCCGGTGATGAAGAACGGCGCCTGCCTGCAGAATCTGATAATACAAAACAGAACCATTTGACAGGCACAGGAAGATAAAATGTAATATATGCATCGAAAAACAGATATCTGCCTGCAATACGAAAACCTGAAACCTGATTCAAAATGGCAGATAATGCCGCCAGCATCATGTACAAGTGTACAAAAAAATGTTAAAAATCAAATCGTGAATAGAGAATGTATAAATAAACTGTTATTCCGGCATAAAAGCATGCCAAAATCCATGGCAGAGGTTTGGCAGGAATCAGCTGGCCGCAGGTTTACCGCATGGCTGTATTGCAGGCAGTTATGTATACAGGATATCAGCCGGGATTGGAGGATTTTATGAAAACCAGGCACGAATATAATAAAAAACAGTTTGGCAGAAACTTGAGAAAATGCCGGATAGAAAAGAATTATACCGTCGAACAGGTGCGGGATTACCTGCAGCTTGGTTCGAAACAGGCGGTTTATAAATGGGAAGAAGGGACGTGCTATCCGCAGACAGATACGCTGTTTGCTTTGCTGGAGCTGTATGAAGCAGAGCTGTCCGAGCTTCTGCGCTGGAATGATATCCAGGGAATGTCAGTCTGCATAGGTGAGGAGGTCTGCTTTTGCGTGAAGCTTGGAAAGCGGAGGCTGCGCTTTATCAAAAATAAAAACAGCATGATTCTGAATTTTGGCAGACAGCAGGCATATCTGGACATGGCAGAAAGAAACAAATGGAACATTATAGAATCGTATTTTAAAAATATACAGAAGCAGGCTGCATAAAAATAAAAAAATGCTTGACTCTGCATCAGGTGAAAGGCTTATATTTTAGGTATTCTATTTGGAAAGGAGCCTGAAAAATATGAAAATCAGTGAAGCCGCAGAACTGGCCGGGCTGAAAGCGAGCAATGTCCGGTTCTATGAGAGGAAGGGGCTGCTGGCACCAGCCAGGAAAGAAGACAGCAGGTACCGGGATTATTCCATGGAGGATGTCCAAAGAATCAGGCAGATTCTTCTGTACCGGAAAATGGGAATTTCGATAGATACGATTTATCTGCTCTTAAATGAAAAGGCCGGGGTGAAAGACGTCCTGCAGCGGCAGCAGCAGGAGCTGAAACAGCAGATGGAGGATTTGCAGGGAGCCATGGATTTGTGCAGCCTGATACTGGCAGAAGAACAGCAGAATCCTTTTTTCAGTGAAGAAAAATTAGCCTGGTATTTAAGCTATGTACATCAGGAAGAACAAAAAGGACGGCATTTTGCCGAAGCAGAAGAACTGCTGGAAGATATTGCAGGGTTTACAGGAACGGATGTGCTGCATTCTGACCCGGCTGCGGTATGGCTGTTTCAGTGGCCGTGGCTTGCAAAGCTGCTTTCGGTGGGATTTTGGGGGATATACATTACGGTAGCAGGGATGCATCTGGCCGCGCTGCTTACAGGGAAAACATCCCTGAATCATGTCTGGCTTGTATTTATGCTTGTATTTCCGCTTGTGCTGTATGGAACCGGATTTGCAGCTTACCGCAGAAAACGGAACCGGTATCAGGAGGATGAAAAATGAGTATTGTATATGATGGCATCCGGCAGCTGATAGAAGCAGTATACGGGATATGCGGGGATTATGGAATTGCGATTGTATGTATTACGGTTGCAATCCGGCTGTTCCTGCTTCCGCTGAACCGCAGACAGAGAAAAGTGATGAAAGAACAGCAGAAGCTTGGCGTAAAAATTGAGGAAATAAAACTGAAATATAAAAATAATGAATCCAGGAGAAACGAAGAATTAGAAAAGCTTTACCGCGGGCAGGCGGGCGGGGGCATGGGCTGCCTGCCCGTGTTAGTGCAGTTTCCAATTATGATAGCGCTGTATAATGGCATACGTCTTGCGGTATCTGCCAGCATGACGACGGTATTGCTGCCATGGGTGCCGTCTTTGCTGGCACGGGACAGTACTTATATCCTGCCTGCCATTACCGTATTTGTGCAGATGTTTCCGCAGATATTGCCATATGTCGGATTTTTCCAGAAGCTGAATCTGCAGAAAATGAATATTCCCATGCTTTTGATACTGCTGTTTTCTAACAGCTGGTTTGCGGTAATGCTTCCGGCTGGGATTGAATTGTATTATCTGGTGTCGGGATTATTTACGGCAGCGGAACAGATATCAGGACTTTGGTCAGAATCGGAGCGGGCGGAAACGGCCTGAATACAAATACACGGACAGGGGAATTTGCAATATGCAGATTCCCTTTTTTATGCTAAGATAGTGATAGAAATCACTGCTGACACCGGAAAAGGATAAGGAGAAAATATGAAAATAAGGGTAAATTTAAAATCTGCCGGAAAGCGCAGACAATCCATGGAGCCGGTCGTTTATCAAATCAAGGGATGTCCCCGCAATGTGCGAGAGCTGATTCTGGCCGTGACGGAAAGCGGCGTGGAAGCGTATAACAGGCGCATGGATTCCCGGGATATATTGGATTATCTGACAAAGGAGCAGATGGAAGGACAGGCACAGGAAGGAAAGGTTTCGTTTGGGAACCATTACGGCGGGAAAAAAGCAGTACTTCCCGAAGCACAGGAACATGCATTACAATGCTTTGAAGACGGAATTTACCGGATTTTTATGGACGGCGAACCGCTGGAAGCATTGGACACGGAAATCTGCGTGACAGAAGAAAGCGGGTTTACCTTTGTCAGGCTGGCCATGCTGGCAGGAAGGATGTGGTAATATGGCGGGACTTGATTATCAGGCAAGGCGGGAAATTACATTAAAAAGAACGGAGCAGTTAAAGGAGCGGATTGGGAAGCTTTCAAAGCATGATAAGGAGCTGGCGTTGGAAATTGCGGGACTGCGCAGGACGTCTGCGAACCATATCGGGCGGATTTCACAGCAGTTTTCTGGTACAGATTTTTCAGAAGGGCAGAAAAAGCCGTCGGACTGGTTTTTACAGGAAGGAACGATTCCGGGGACGCGTGTTCATAAAGGGCTGCTGGACGTATTTGTCCCGCAAGAGTATCAGCAGTCCTATCTGTATATGATTGACAAGCTGAACCGGTTTCCGTTTTCCCGCGGGTGGTACCGCAGGGCGGTGCGCACGGCAGCATACGGGCCGCAGATGCATCTGGTGTTTGAACTGCTGGAGGCGTATGAAAAGCTGTTTTATATCAATGAGCGGCTGGAAGATTTGATTTACCGCCGGCTTGACCGTGAAAAGCTGGACTATGTTTCAAACGAGTGGAATTTCATGCAGAATTTCAGCCTGATTTATGCGGCAGAGATTGACCGGGGAAATCTGGATGTCATAAATGCCTTGCAGGATTTGATTCTGAGTGAAAACAGCACGGCATATCTGGACCGGGAAATGATACTTGGGATTTTCCGGTCAGATAACCGGAACCTGCACGCCCTGGCGGGAAAGCTGCTGGTGGCGGCGCGCCTGCAGGAAGGGCTGCGCCAGGCAATCTGTGAAACAATGGATGAGGGGACGGAAGAAGCATTCCTGACGATTCTGGATGTAATTGAAAATCAGGATTTAATCCGTTATTCTTCCGTGCAGCGTGCAGTTTCGGCGTGGATTGGCATTTTTCATGACGAGAGCGTGGAACGGGTAAACCGGAAGCTGCTGGCGCTGATGAGCCAGTGCCTGAAAGACAGCAGGTTCTGCCGGCAGCAGCTTCGGACAAATGATGCGGCTGCGCTCAGCGTGGCGCTCTGGGCACTGGGATTTCGGGAAGCGCAGGACGCCGTGGCAGCGATGACGGAGCTTGTGGAGCATGGGACAAGGAACCAGAAGCTGGCAGCGGCTTACTATAACCAGAGCCTGTTTGATGAGAACCTGAAAATGCGCACGGCACGGAAAGTGATTCTGGAATATACCGATGACCTGGAGCTTGTGGCGGCATTTCTGCCGGCTTATATGGAGCGGCTTTCATACGATATACGCGGGCTGCTGTTTCATTCTTATCAAATGGTTCAGGCAGAAGTGGTAAAGCCGAAAAAAGCGGTTCTGACCGATTATTTCCGCGACCGGGAAGATGCCGAAATGCAGTACCGGAAGTTTTGGAGCATTTATGAGCAGCTTCCCAAAAAGGGGCTGGTATTTGCGCCATGCATTTTTCCGTGGCACCAGGCAGAATTAAAGCCGTCTGACATTGTCTGCCAGCTGGCATTTACGGCTTATGTACTGGATGACGAGGAAAAAATAACACAGATGGCGGCACTCCTCACAGAGGTGTCTTCCGGCGGCTTTGAGCGCGGATTTCTGGTGAACTTGCTGCTGTATCAGCCGGCAAACCGGAAACAGAAGGAGCTTTTGATTCAGTATATGGGCAATGCAGAGGAAGCCACGTCTTCCAAAGCGGCAGCCATTGTAAAAAAGCTGCCGCTGGAGCAGGCAGACTACCGGCTGATGGAAGATATGCTGCGCTTCAAACGGAGCAGGCTGCGCAGCCAGCTGCTGGAATTTTTAGAAGGCCAGCAGGATGCGGACATGGAAGCATGCATCGGGCGGCTGCTGGCAGACAAGAAAGAAGAAAAGCGCATTGCCGGGCTGGACCTGCTGCTGCGCCTGTCCCGGCAAAAAAAGCGTGCCGGGTTTTATAATAAGGCAAGGCTGCTTGCCAGAACGGTTCAAAAGCCTTCGGATAAAGAAAAGATTCTGATTGAGGAAATATTACAGGAAAATATATTAAAAAATCATTTATTAGATGATGAAAACAGGCAGAAAGAAAATCAAAATGACAAAAATAAAATCGATGCAGTTCCTATAAGACAGAAAACGGGGCTGTCGGTCAGAAAACGGGGATTTGGCATTTACAATCCAAAAGCATACTTTGACATCCCGGATTTTGACGAAGGCTGCGATGCGATAAAAGCCTGTATTCCGCTTTCAGAAAAGGAAATTATTTCGAAAATAAAGAAACTGGATGAACTTGTCCGGGAAAACCGGGATTTGGAATATGATTCAGCGTTCGATGGCAGCCGGATTCTGGGAGATTCTTATGTACGGCTGCGGGGAGCTAAAGAAGCGGGGCGAAATGATACAGACTCATTCCGGCTGGAAAATTATCCGCTGGAAAAGCAGCTGCGCGAATATTATGAGAAAGAAATTGGCAGTTATGGAACCTTTATCGAATGGGAAGCACGGCTGCTGCTGTATAATACGCAGACTTATGGGCAGGCTGCCCGGCTTTACAATGCCATTTTTGGGAAAGTGCCGTTTCAGCCGGAACCAATGGAGCTGGAATATGACAGGCAGATTCAGGATGTGCGCCTGAATTACCGGCATGAGTTTTTAGACCGCAGGCTGCTGTTCCGGGCAGGGCTGCAGGCTGTCCATGCGCTGATTGGGGTTATCACGCCGGAAAATAGAACGGTTTCGTTCCGTTACAGCGGCTGGAACGGGCAGCAGAATGTGTCAAAGACTTCGATTCGAAATCTTTGCTTTTTGGAACGTTTTCTGGAAGGGCTTGCGTACTGGGAGACGGATGAGGAATTTAAAAAAGCATTTTACCTGGCCTGGAAACTGGAAATGACCTGCAGCAGGGCAGCAGATAAAAACCGGTTTGCGCCGCAGGCATTGCGCCACCACTCGTTAGCGGCGCAAATGCTGACGCCGATTGTGCCGTACTGGTTTTTGAAGGCTTATCATATGGGCCTGATTCCGCGGGACATTCTGTTTCAGGCGTTATTTGATTATTTTGATTTCCGGGATAATCTGCAGGCAGTCACGCAATTTATAAAAGGAGAATTTAAAAATCCGTTTAACCTGGCGGTATTCCGGATGTTCTTTGGAGAAAAGATGGGACGGGAAATTTCGGGACAGGGGGAAGCGGTGCTGCAAAAGGAGCCGTGGCTGCAGGAGCTTGTACAGGATATTTATGATACCGTTGTTCCGTTTCTGGCTGATACGGAGCTGCGCCGCGGGGAAGCGGAGACGGTGTTTTCAAAGGATATGGCGGGCATTACTTATATCCGGGGAATTCCTTACCTGATACGGATTTTGCAGGCAATCGGAAAAGACACGCTTGACAGGGACGGTTATTATGCATGGAATGATTATTCTGGCTGTTCGAAGCGGGATGTGTTGAGCCGCCTGCTGAAAGCCTGCTATCCGGCAGACGGGGAGAATGGACAGATGCTGGGCCGGGCACTGGAAGGCACGGATATTAAAAAAGAACGTCTGGTGGAAGCCGCCATGTATGCGCCGCAGTGGATTGGGATTATTGAGCAGCATCTTGGCTGGCAGGGGATGAAAAGCGGCTGTTATTATTTTATGGCGCATATGAATGAATGGTTTGACGGCCAAAAGATGGCGGTAATTGCAAAATATACGCCGCTGACAGCCGAAGAACTGCAGGACGGGGCATTTGATATTGGCTGGTTTCGGGAAGCATACGGGCAGCTGGGAGAGAAAAACTTTGCAGTGCTGTACCAGGCAGCGAAATATATTTCAGGCGGGCAGAAGCATTCCCGGGCGAGGAAGTACGCAGACGCGGCATCTGGAAAGGTCACGCTGGAAGAACTGCGGGAGCAGATTCAGGATAAACGGAACAAGGATTTGCTGATGAGCTATGGACTGGTGCCGTTTGGGGAAAACCGGGAGCACGACCTGATGGAGCGTTACCGGTTTATCCAGAATTATGCAAAACAAGCAAAGCAGTTCGGTGCGCAGCGGCGGGCCGGTGAGACGAAAGCGGCACAGACGGCGCTTGTGAATTTAAGCGTCCACGCGGGGTTTGCAGACGTGACCAGGCTGGTTTTAAATATGGAAGGCAGGCTGGCAGAAGAATTTGTGCCGCTGATGGACTGGCATGGTGTGGAAGATGTGGAAATCTGCCTGCATGTGGATGGGGCCGGAAAGAGTGAGGTGCTGTGCCGCAAAGATGGAAAAATGCTGAAATCCGTTCCGGCAAGGCTGAAAAAACACGTATATGTACAGGAAATAAAATCTGCATGTAAAAATTTGAAAGAACAGCATGTACGGGCAAAAAGGCTGATGGAAGAATCCATGGAAGACGGGGCGGAATTTACGGCCGCAGAAGCAGCCGGACTGATGGGCAATCCGGTTGTCCGGGCAGTTTTGCAGACGCTTGTGTTTGTCAGCGGGGAGCATCACGGGTTTTTGCTGACGGAAGGAGATAGTTCCGCATACGGGGCATTCGGGAAACAGGAGCAGAAGATTTTTCTTAAATCGTGGGATAATAAAAAAGCCAGCCTTTTGGACAGCCAGAAGCTGCGCATTGCACATCCGCTGGACTTATACCGGGCCGGGGTGTGGCAGGAATACCAGAAATATTTATTTGACTGCCAGATGCGCCAGCCGTTCCGCCAGGTATTCCGGGAACTGTATGTCAGGCTGCCGGAAGAACTCGGGCTGGATGTGTCCAGGGTATTTGCCGGAAATCAGATTCAGCCGAAAAAAACCGCTGCCTGCCTGAAAGGACGGCGCTGGATTGCGGACTATGAGGAAGGTTTACAGAAGATTTTTTATAAAGAAAATATCATTGCAAAGATTTATGCGCTTGCAGACTGGTTTTCGCCGAGTGATATCGAAGCGCCGACACTCGAATGGGTGCAGTTTTCTGACCGCCGGACCTTTGAACCGCTTCCAATCGGACAGGTGCCGGAGCTGATATACAGTGAGGTAATGCGGGATGTGGACATGGCAGTCAGTGTGGCGCATGCAGGCGGCGTGGACCCGCAGGCCAGCCATTCCACCATAGAGATGCGGCGGGCGGTTGTGAAGTTTAATCTGCCTTTATTTAAAATCCAGAATGTGGATTTGAAGGAAAATCATGCGCTGATTTATGGCACGCGCGGAACCTATCATGTGCACCTTGGGAGCGGCACGGTGCATCAGGAAGGCGGCACGATGCTGCATATCCTTCCGGTACACAGCCAGAAAAGGGGAAAGCTGTTTCTGCCATTTGTGGATGAAGACCCAAAGACGGCAGAGATAATGTCGAAAATTGTGCTGCTGGCAGAAGATAAGAAGATTCGGGACCCGTTTATACTGGAACAGATTCGGGAGAAAGACAGTGCCAGATAACAGACAGAAATGGCGGATGTAATAAATATAGGAAGGCTGGCGGGAGATTTGCCCGCCGCCAGAACAGGCATTTCCGGCTCTGACGGCGGATGGCATCCGGGTGCTGCCGGCAGGCCGGACAGCCTGAGCCGGAGTACTCAGCGGTCAATCAGCCCCTTGATAATCAGAAAGACCAGCAGTGCCGGCAGGACATAGGTGACATAGCCGCGCATGAGCTTTGGAAGCTTCAGCCCTTCGCCGGTGTCGGCTTCTTTCTGATAGTTTTCATATCCCCAGCCAAAGCGGAAGACACAAAACAGCAGATAGCAGAGTGAGCCAATTGGCAGAATCAGATTGCTGACAAGAAAGTCTTCCAGGTCTAAAACGGTGCTGTTTTCGCCGAGCGGCTGGAATGCTGACCACAGGTTATAGCCGAATACGCATGGCAGCGACAGCAGCGTAATGGCAAACAGGTTTGCCAGGCAGGACTGCTTCCGGCTCCAGTGGAATAAATCCATGCCGCAGGAAATAATATTTTCAAATACAGCCAGAATCGTGGAAAACGCTGCAAAGGTCATAAAAATAAAAAACAGTGTTCCCCAGATGCGTCCGCCTGCCATGCTGTTAAAGATGCCCGGCAGTGTAATAAAAATCAGGCTCGGGCCCTGGTTCGGGCTGATGCCGAATGCAAAGCAGGCCGGAAAAATAATCAGGCCGGACACAAGCGCTACAAATGTGTCCAGAATGGCAATGCTGACGGATTCCCCGAGCAGGCTGCGTTTTTTATCGATGTAGCTGCCAAAAATGCCCATAGCGCCGATGCCGAGGCTTAAGGTAAAGAACGCCTGATTCATGGCGGCGGTGATGGTTTCCCAGACTCCGGCATCCTTCATTTTCTGGAAATCCGGCAGCAGGTAAAATTTCAGTCCATCCATGCCGCCCTTTAATGTGCAGCTGTGGACTGCCAGCACGATGATAATGGCTAACAGCAGGCTCATCATGATTTTGGTAATGCGTTCCACGCCCTTTTGCAGGCCCATGGAGCAGACAAAAATGCCGGCTGTAACGACAATTACCATGCAGACGCCCAGAATCTGCGGGCTGGCAAGCATATCGGAAAACATCTGCCCGACCTGCTGCGTGTCTTTTCCCTCAAATTTTCCAGACAGCATCTGATAGAAATAATAAAGCATCCAGCCGGTGACCGTTGTATAAAACATCATGAGCAGATAGTTGCCGGCCATGCCGAGATACCCGTTCAGGTGCCATTTCTGCCCCGGCTTTTCCAGCGCCTGAAAGCTTCGGACAATGCTTTTGCGGCTGGCGCGCCCGGCTGCGAATTCCATTGTCATCACAGGCACGCCCATGGTGACAAGGAAGAACAGGTAAAACAGTACGAATACCCCTCCGCCATATGTACCTGCAATATAAGGAAACCGCCATACATTTCCGATTCCGATGGCGCAGCCTGCGGATAACATGATAAATCCCATCCGTGACCCCAGTTTTTCTCTTTCCATTTTTTGTGCGGGCTTTCGAAAGACGCCCGTTCTCCTTTCGTTTTTATGCTGATGCCCCATAACATGATATGTATGCAGGCAGGGATTATTATAACATAAAGCTGGCAGTCAGTCATACAGGAATTTGCAAAAAATTATGAAAAGCATTTTTTAAACACGCTCTAGTGCTCCATCCGGGCAGAAATCAGAGTTTAGTGCTGACTGATTCGCGTCAGTGCAAGGCAAAATTTCAACGGCGATGTGGTCATCGACTAGAAATTTTAACGAAGCAATGGCGTGAATCAGGCTGTAATAAACTCTGATTTCTGCCCGTATGGAGCACTAGGGATGGTTGACACCTGTCCGGCCATTCTGTATACTTGGATTATATAAAAGCACGCTTTGCGGACTTTGTATGGTTAATAATAATGTATGTGCAGCCGCCGAAGCCGGCTGTGCAGGAATGGGGGATTCTTATGGCGTTATATGAATTACAGAATGGAAAAATTTCCATACAGGCAGACAGCCTGGGTGCCGAGCTGAAATCACTGAAACGGACAGATACGGGAACAGAGTATATGTGGGAAGGAAACCCGGAATACTGGAAACGGACTTCGCCAGTACTGTTTCCGCTGGTAGGCAGCCTGCATCATGGAAGCTATCTGCTGGATGGAACGCGTTATCCGATGGGGCAGCATGGATTTGCCAGGGATATGGAATTTGAGCTGAAAAGCCAGTCGGAACGGGAAATATGGTTCTGCTTAAAGTCCAGCCAGGAAACACTGGAAAAATATCCGTATGAATTTCTGCTGGAAATCGGCTACAAGCTGCAGGAATATTCGGTTCTGGTTCAGTGGAAGGTCAGCAATCCGGCAGAAAAAGAGATGCATTTTTCCATTGGCGGGCATCCGGCGTTTCGCTGTCCGCTTGTAAAAGGGGAGAATCAGGAAGATTACAGCGTCTGGCTGGATGCAGGGGAAAAAGTGATGGCAGGCGTGATAAAAGACGGGCTGATGAGCAGGGAGCTGAAAGAATATCCGCTGCAGGACGGCTGCCTGCGCGTCACAGAGCATCTGTTTGACGAGGATGCCCTGGTTTTGGAACATCATCAGGCACATCAGGCAGCACTCGTAAAGCCGGACGGAAGCCGTTACCTGACGGTGAAATTTGACGCGCCGTTATTTGGAATCTGGTCGCCGCCTGGAAAGAAAGCGCCGTTTGTCTGCATCGAGCCGTGGTATGGCAGGTGCGATGGCACTGATTTTGAGGGTACCTGGCAGGAACGGGAATGGGGACAGAAGCTGGATGCAGGGGAGAGTTTTGAAGCATCTTATGAAATCGTGATTGAATAAAAATCCGCTGAATCAAAGTCTGTTATAATGAGAAAAGAGTAATGGGAGAAGCGATGTGAAATTATATCATGGCACAAATTATAGTTCTGCAATAAATATAGTGAATCATGGCATAGATTTAAAGTATAGCAGGCCTTATTTGGATTTTGGACCGGGATTTTATACGACACCGAGTTATAACCATGCAGCTCTTACTGCGGTAAGAGCTGCCAGAAAGGCTGATTTGAGAAGGCATAAGAAAGGTGAAGAACCTTATATTGTAGAAATAAGTTATCATCCGCGGACAGAGGAGCAGTTATCGGTAAATTCATACACAGGGTACAGCCCCAAATGGGGGCAGTTTGTACTGAATAATAGATTGACTCCGGATATTATAAATGGAAAGAGGGTGAAACGGATGACAATTGCTGATATTGCAGAATTCAAAGGCTTTGTAAAAGATACACTGATAAAAAAATATGACATGAATGAGATGGAAGCTGCATGCGCTGTACGGGATTCCTGTTTGTCCGAAGCACTGGAAACAGACAATGATTTTGTTGAGCATGATACGATTGAAGACTGGGCTGCATTTATCTATGAGGAAGTAAACGGCAGTTTATTACAGATGATGTAATAGGTTATTGTTCACACAGGACTTTGCAAGGTCTGCCTCAGGGGCATGTACTGCAAAGTCTGTAAGAAAGTGATTCCGAAGTGAGCAAATCCCATTCGCGAAGCGAATTTAAGATGGATTACAGTAATAGCAGTTATCTTTTTCTTTTAAAAGTTTCCTCTTGCGTAATGACGCGGAATGGTTTATAATCATTTCCAGAACTGAATAAAATCTTCAGGGCAGGGTGCGATTCCCTACCGGTGGTACAGCCCACGAGCCGCAAGGCATGATTCGGTGAAATTCCGGAGCCGACCGTATAGTCTGGATGAAAGAAGATTGTGGACATCAGAATCAGGCGTGATGCACTGGCTGCGCCGGGGATTCTGTATCTGGGAAGCAGCGGCTCTGGATGGCAGTACCATTCCAGGGCTTCTTTTATAAAAATCCGTGTCCGTGTCAGCCGCCCTGAACATGCCTGTTCAGGGTTATTTTATTTTGGGAGGTGCCTGCATGAAGGACAGGGAATATATGCAAATGGCTTTAAATTATGCAGAAAAGGGCTGCGGGTGGACGTCGCCGAATCCAATGGTTGGGGCGGTTATTGTAAAAGACGGCCGGGTTATCGGGAAAGGGTGGCATGAAAAATACGGGCAGCCGCATGCAGAGCGCAATGCCCTGGCTTCCTGTACAGAATCACCAAAAGGGGCGTCCATGTATGTGACTCTGGAGCCCTGCTGCCACTACGGCAGACAGCCCCCCTGCACCGACGCCATCCTGGCGGCGGGAATCAGCCGGGTGGTGGTGGGCGCGCTGGACCCCAACCCCCTGGTGGCCGGAAAGGGGATTGATATCC
>OFGA01000362.1_pt1 | contig 39434 bp, 31 predicted proteins | sample 1521471 | NCBI WGS metagenome assembly OFGA01 (sample SAMEA3504086, study PRJEB24116) | mouse gut metagenome | biome: mouse gut; feature: mouse-associated habitat; material: faeces | place: Denmark | collected 2011 | reverse complement strand
TTAGATTCGTGGCGCAGTTATCAGTTCAAATACTGTTCCGTGAATAATTCAGGATAATTTAAATACTCTGTGCAAGGAGGGGCTGATACGGAAGATATCCCTTGAAGGCTCCCTTGACCGTTACGACAATATCCGCAGGCACGACCATCTTGTCTGCAAAAAGTGCGGTGCGCTGTCTGACATGAAATTTGAAGATTTGACGGGGAACCTGGAAAAACAGCTTGGGGAAGGGATCCTGTCATATGATTTAAAGGTATATTATCTTTGCCCTAAATGCAGGGAAGAAAATAAAGGAGGTATTAATAATGGTCTATAAATGCAGTATCTGCGGGTATGTGTATGATGAGGAGAAAGAAGGCAAGCCCTTCTCCCAATTGGCCCACTGCCCTGTCTGCAAGCAGCCGCCGGAGAAATTTGAGGCGTTGGGATCCCCCGGCCGCCCGGCGGATTCTTCTAGTGTCCAGGAAAAGCCTTGTCCTGTAAATGGCCAGGGCCTGGATTTGGATTATCCTGAGGAAACACGGAAAAGGGATGGTGATTACCGGTACATGAAGGAAATCCATGAAATGGCTGTTACCGGGAAGTCAGCCATTGAGGCCATGGGAACGCAGATGAAAATGCCAAACTGGGATGATGTGCTTGTGCTTGGGGCACAGTTAAATCCCATGCCTTTGGAGGAACATGCGGAGGTATCCCTGAAAACAGTTATCGGGAAACATGCAAAAAAGCCTATGGTGCTTGATATGCCGGTCTACATTTCCCATATGTCATTCGGCGCTTTGTCCAGGGAGACAAAAATTGCCATGGCGAAGGGAAGCGCTGCAGCCGGTACAGCCATGTGCAGCGGCGAGGGCGGCATCCTTCCGGAAGAGAAGGCGTCGGCATATAAATATATCTTTGAGTATGTGCCAAATCTTTATAGTGTCACCGAGGAAAACCTGATGACCTCCGATGCCATTGAGATTAAAATCGGGCAGGGGACAAAACCGGGGATGGGGGGACACCTGCCAGGCGGCAAGGTGACCCCTGAAATTGCGCAAATCCGTAACAAACCTCTTGGGAAGGACGTTATCAGCCCTTCCAGGTTTCCTGGGATCGACAGCGCTGATGATTTAAGGAATCTGGTAAGCGGGCTGCGTATGCGCAGCCAGGGCAGGCCCATTGGTATTAAAATTGCCGCTGGGCGGATTGAGAGGGACCTGGAATTCTGTGTTTATGCCAGGCCTGATTTCATTACCATAGACGGACGGGGAGGGGCCACAGGGGCATCGCCTTCCATCATCAGGGATTCCACCAGCGTCCCCACAATTTATGCGCTTTACCGTGCAAGGAAATATCTTGATGCCATTGGATCGGATATTGACCTTGTGATTACAGGAGGGCTTAGGGTATCGTCAGACTTTGCAAAAGCCATTGCCATGGGGGCAGACGCTGTGGCGGTTGCCTCGGCGGCTATGGTGGCGGCTGCCTGCCAGCAGTACCGGATCTGTGGTACTGGGATGTGCCCGGTAGGCGTGGCTACCCAGGATGAAAATCTCCGCAAAAGATTACATATTGACGCTGCCGCAAAACGGGTAGAGAATTACCTGAAATGTTCTGCGGAGGAACTGAGGACGTTTGCAAGGATTACAGGGAATAGGGATATCCATGGCCTATCCGTCCATGACCTTTGCACGGTCAGCCGGGAAATTTCAGAACACACCAACATTGCGCACGCTGGCAGCGCTTACATGCCGCCAGCAGATATATCACCCAATACCATTAAGGAGGAAAAAAATATGGAAAAAACTAAGTACACAGGGACACAGACAGAAAAAAATCTGGAGGCAGCGTTTGCAGGGGAATCCCAGGCAAGAAATAAATACACCTATTTTGCTTCCGTTGCCAAAAAGGAAGGCTATGAGCAGATTGCAGGCCTGTTCCTGAAAACAGCGGAAAATGAAAAAGAACATGCAAAGATGTGGCTGAAGGAGCTAAAAGGCATAGGCGATACAAAGGAAAACCTTTCCGCCGCCGCAGATGGCGAAAACTTCGAGTGGACGGATATGTATGAGAACTTTGCCAAGACAGCGCAGGAGGAGGGTTTCCCGGAGCTGGCAGCGAAATTCCGGCTTGTGGGTGAGATTGAAAAACATCATGAGGAAAGATACCGCGCTTTGCTTAAGAACGTGGAGAGCGCAGCCGTATTTGAAAAAAGCGAAGTGAAGGTGTGGGAATGCCGTAACTGCGGGCATATCGTTGTTGGGACAAAGGCGCCGGAAGTATGCCCTACCTGCAACCATCCCCAGAGTTACTTTGAAGTGCATGAGGAGAATTATTAATAAAATTCCAGGCAGGCAAACATGGGATAAAGAGCTTTCAACGCCGCTTGGCTTTTCGGGGCCGGAAAAACCAATGCAGTTTTTACTGGCAGCGGTGAACGCAAAATATATCCATACCAACCCGGCAATATACAGCCTGAGGGCATATGCCGGGAAGGGGCTGGCTCCCTATATAGCCCTGGCAGAGTACACCATCAATAACAGGGAAGAGGAAATTCTCGGGGATTTATATAAAAGGCACCCTGATGTAATTGGGTTTTCCTGTTATATTTGGAATATTGCCACTATCCGGGAACTTGTGAGGGAGGTGGCAAAAGTCCTGCCGGGAACCGACCTCTGGCTGGGAGGGCCGGAGGTTTCTTATAATGCCGGGAAGCTTCTGGAAGAACTGCCAATGGTAAAGGGAATTATGGCAGGGGAAGGGGAAGAGACCTTTAAGGAACTTCTTTCCTTTTACCTGGAGGGAAGGGGGCAGGATACCCGGGGCAAATACCGGAAGCTGGAGGAAATACCGGGGCTGGTTTTAAGGCAGGGGAAGGGGAAGGCCCGGGAGCCGGTGGAGATGGATGCACTGCCTTTTCCCTATGGGGACTTAAAAGGCTTCCAAAATAAGATCATCTATTATGAGACCAGCAGGGGCTGCCCATTTCAGTGCAGTTACTGCCTTTCCGGTGCTGGGAGGAAAGTCCGGTTCCGCAGCCTGGAAATTGTAAAAAGGGAGCTGCAGCATTTCCTGGACGGAAGGGTTCCCCAGGTAAAGCTTACAGACCGGACATTTAACTGCAGCCATACCCATGCAATGGAAATCTGGCGTTATATCAGGGCGCATGATAATGGGGAGACGAATTTTCATTTTGAGGTGGCGGCAGACCGGATAGATGAGGAACAGCTTTCCCTTCTTAACAGCCTGCGCCCAGGCCTGGTACAGCTTGAGATTGGGGTCCAAAGTACCAATGAGGAGACCTTAAAGGCCATTAACCGGAATACGGATATTGGGAAAATTGCCGCTGTCACGGAAAAAATCCGGCAGGGCAGAAATATACATATCCACCTGGATTTAATCGCCGGGCTTCCTTTTGAGGGATATGGGAGTTTTGGGAATTCCTTTAATGACGTTTACGCCATGAGGCCAAATCAGCTCCAGCTTGGCTTTTTAAAGGTACTAAAGGGGACACCTATCCGGGAAAGCGCTGAAAGCTATGGGATTGTGTATCAGGATAAGCCGCCTTATGAGGTGCTTTATACCAAATGGATTTCCTATGGGGAAATTTTAAAGCTGAAAGGCATAGAGGAAATGGTGGAGCTTTATTATAATTCCGGCCAGTTTACCCATACCCTGCCGGTTCTGGAAGGCATGTTTAAAAGCCCTTTTTCCCTGTTTGAAAGCCTGGCATGTTTTTATGAGGAAAAAGGGTATTTTGTAAATACCCCTGCCAGGAGTTACCGCTACCAGGTGCTTTTGGATTTTGCCATAGGGATAGCGCCGGATAAAGAAGAACTGTATAGGGAGCTCCTTACATTTGACTTTTATCTGAGGGAAAATGCCAAGAGCCGCCCGGTGTTCAGCCCCAGCCTGTCTGCCTGGCGGGAGGAAATATGGCAGTTTTACCAGAGAGAGGAAAGGGAGCCGGAATATTTGAAGGCATACCGCCAGTATTATGCAAGACAGACGATGAAAATGACCCATATGGATGTATTTTTTTATCCGGTGTGGGAGGAAGGGAAAGAGGACAGGCAGATACGGCGGGATGGGCCGGGGTTTGTGCTTTTCGATTATGGGAACCGGGACGCGCTTACAGGGGAGCCTGGCGTGAAAGTAGTAATGTAGCTGCGTGGTTTGGCGGCAGGGCTTATAGTGTGGAAAAGGCTATGCTTGGCGCATAGCCTTTTCCACAGCCCTTTTTTATGGGCAATCCGTATAAAAAAATCAGTTGAGCAGCTTTTTGTATAAAGTGAGCTTTACGGTTTGGCCATTGATCTCAATATCCGCCCGGTCTGTCATCATACCGATCAAAAGAAGCTGGTTAGTCTCCCCGGGGTCGCCGCATCCGGCAAGCTCCCAGTAAACCCCTTCCATTCCATGGTTTTTCTGGCCGTTTAAATATTGGTCTAAATGTTGCAGTTTGTCTTTATAAACCGGGTCATAATCCGACTGGAATGTGATCACTGCTTCCCCGTCCTTTTTTTCGATCCTTGAATTGATCTGTACAGCTCCTATGGCAAAGAAAAACATGGTCAGCTCTTCCACGATTTTTGCCGTCTTTTTCTCCTCATGTATCATTTTTATAAACCGTTCCTTTCCCAATGTTATTTCTTTTTTTCATGCCGCACTTTAAAACCTTTGATAAAACTTTCCAGCGTAGGCACAAGGATGATTGCCACAAGCCCTGTACTGAAACCGTTGTTGTATAAATTCAGGCCGCCATACAAAGAGGAAGTACAGACCACCACAGCGCTGTGAAGGGCACCTGCCAGTATCCCTGGTATGATGCCGAACTGCCCTGCTATGGGGGAGAGGCCGGCAGCAAAAATTGCCGCCATCTGTATACCGGGCGTAGTGGGCATCATATGGTTGACATAAGCCGCCAGAAAAACTCCCGCAAGGAGCGGCAGGTAATTTCTCGGGTGTACACCGAATGCCGAAAAACCGAACACAGTCAAAACAGCGCCCACAACAGGGCCTGAAAGGTCGCCGCCGATCAGCAGGATATAGCTGGTGCAGATACATCCCATGATCCCCATATTCATCAGGGTAGCCCCGGTGCCGTCCATGAGCACGAAATCAGCAATGGCCCTGCCGGGATGCCGCATCAGCTTGAGAAGGGGGCGGAGCTGCCCTTTGTTAAGGCAGATCCCCAATGCCAGGGCCGCTGCGAAATAAAGGTATAAGCCAGTCACCAGCCAGGTTGGGCTTCCGTATTTCCAAATAAAAACGCTGTCACTTTTCAGGCTGAAGGATCCCAGGATGCACACCATGACAAAGGCAAGAAGCCCTGCGGAAAAGCCTACATTGAACAGGTTATAGCCCATATGCATGGAGGCTGTGTGCATGGAAAGGGGCGGCAGGATAAAGCCGATAAAGATGCCGGTCCCCACCGCGCACAAAAGGTTTAGGGCAAAGGGAAAGGGCAGCAGGTAGAGCATTTCCGTTACCATGGGTGCAAGGCAGGAGCCGAACATTGCTGTGTAAATATACCGGTCCATGCCTACCCGGTGGGCTTTGGCATACAGCCATGTCCCTAAAATAATAGGCAGCACATTGACAGGGTTTTTGCCAAAGAGTGCGAACCCCACATTGATAAAAAGAACAGCCATGGTAAATCCGGTGTAGGGGATCTTCTGGGAATGGAGCAGCAGCATCCCAAGCCCCATCACCAGCCCGGCATTTAGAAAAGCCGTCCCGTACCCGGCAAGTTCAAAGTAATCGGTGATCAATGCATCCCTGGAAAGTATGATCTTTAACATGCCAAAGAAAAGCCCTTTTGGCGTTTCCAGTATTAATGCGGCAATGACCAGGATGATTACTGTCATCAGGCAAAAAGAGAATAATTCCCTGCCTTTTAGTATACCCTCATGTTTATCACCCATATACGCCTTCCTTCCCTGAATCCATACGGCCATATAAGATTGGCCAGGCCATACAGTAAGAATCCTACAATTAGATCCAGTATAGCATACAGGGGGGAACATAGCCATTGTTTCTTCAAAATATTAAATGCCGTATAGGGATGGCCGCTGCCGTTTGCCCTGGGCATTTTTTATTGTTAATTTATCCCTCATAAGATATAATCTAATCAACGGAGAATTATGTTGCCCAGACGCTGAAAGCAGGGTGATACGTCTTTCGGAAAAGAACTTTGGGACGGACGGCAGGGTAGACGCAGTTCCTTTGTATGCGGCGTTTTGTATATAGAAAGGAACCTTAAATGAATATGCCCGTCAGTAAAGCCATATATTGTAGAAAAGATGTTAAAAAAGCGGGATACGATATATGGCTTCAGTTTTATCAAATATTTCCAATATCATCATACCAGTGCTTATTTTCTACATTATTGCCTATGGGGTGGCTAGCAAGGCCAATGTGTATGAGGATTTTGTAAAGGGGGCAAAGGAAGGGCTTAAGACCGTAGTGGGCATCATGCCGACCCTTGTGGCGTTGATGACAGCGGTAGGCGTTTTGCGTGCATCGGGATTTCTGGACTTTTTGGGAGACCTGGTGCGCCCTGTAAGTGAAAGGGCAGGGTTCCCGGCGGAACTGGTTCCCCTTGCTTTTATTAAAATGTTTTCCTCCTCGGCGGCTACCGGGCTGGTACTGGATATTTTTAAGAATTATGGGACTGACTCAACGGTGGGGCTGATCACTTCCATAATGATGAGCTGTACGGAGACCATATTTTATACCATGAGTGTGTACTTTCTGGCGGCAAAGGTCACTAAAACCAGATATACTTTGAAAGGGGCACTTCTGTCCACAGTGGCGGGGATCGTGGCAAGTGTGGTTTTGGCGGGGATGATGTAAGAAGTGTCAGGTTAGGATCTGTCTTCAGTTTCAAAAGGCGGTATAAGGAGCAGTAACATGGGAGTGTATTTAAACAGTTCAAACGGCTATACATTGTACAAAAATGAGATCTCCAAACCCTATTTTGTGGATAAGTCAGGTATGCTGGGGGAGCTGGTCCCGTTGGTAAAGGAGGGGAGCAATTACATCTGCATTACCAGGCCAAGGCGTTTTGGGAAGACCATTGCGGCCAACATGATAGGGGCTTTTTTTGCCAGGGGGCAGGACAGCCGTCCCCTTTTTGGCGGTTTAAAGATCTCGGGGATGGAAGGGTATGCAGAGAGTATCAACCAGTATCATGTGATCCATATCCCTTTTAATGAGACACCTGATGGCTGTGGCTCCTACCAGCGCTATATTTCCAGGATCAATGGCAGGCTTCTCAGGGATTTGAAGTATGCCTACCCGGAGGTGGAGGCGGTGCAGGGGGAAGCCATTTGGGATGTGCTTTATGATATCTATGAGTTTGCCGGAAGGGAAAGATTTATTTTTGTCCTGGATGAATGGGATTATATTTTTCACCAGGATTATGTAACGCAGAAGGAGAAAAAGGAGTTCCTTGGATTCCTGACGAATCTGTTAAAGGACAAACCATATGTGTCACTGGCTTATATGACGGGTATCCTGCCGATCGCCAAGTATTCCAGCGGTTCGGAGTTAAATATGTTTTTGGAGTTTACCATGGCGGGAGAAGAGCGGTTTGATGATTATTTTGGTTTTACGGAAACAGAGGTGGACATGCTTTACAGCAGGTATTTAAATCTTGTTTCCAGGCCCAAAGTAAGCCGGGAGGGGATCAGGGAATGGTATGACGGATATCATATCCGGTCAGGGGGGCGGGTCTATAATCCACGCTCGGTGGTGGCATCCCTGACGAATAATAACCTGGGCAATTACTGGACAAGTTCAGGGCCTTATGATGAGATTTCTTTTTATGTGAAAAGGAATGTGGCAGAGGTGCAGGCTGATCTGGCGTTTATGGTCTCCGGGACGCCGGTACGGGCAAAGATACAGGAATACGCAGCGGTCTCCATGGATCTCCAGACCAGGGAGGAAATATTTTCTGCTATGGTGGTCTATGGGTTTTTAAGTTATTGCGATGGGTATGTTTCCATACCAAACAAAGAATTGATGGGGAAGTTTGGCGATATGCTCAAAAAGGAGCCGTCCCTGGGATACATCAACCGTCTGGCAAGGGAGTCGGAGCGGATGCTGCAGGCAACGCTGGCTGGCGATACGGAAACAATGGCCCAGATCTTGGCGTATGCCCATAACACAGAGACGCCGTTGCTGTCTTATAATAATGAAGCGGAACTGGCTGCGGTGGTGAATCTTGTTTATCTTGCGGCACGGGACTGTTACCGTGTGGAACGGGAAGACAGGGCGGGAACCGGCTATGCGGTCTTTATTTTTTATCCCAGGGAGGAAGGCGCTGACAGTATTATTTTGGAATTAAAGATAGGACATACGCCACAGGAGGCCATCGCCCAGATAAAGGAAAAACAGTATGCTATGCGTTTGGTGGGAAAGATGGGTGAAAAACGCAGATATCCAGGGCGGATCTTGATGGTGGGAATCTGTTATGACAAAAAGAGCAAAAAGCATAGCTGTAAGATAGAGCTGTTTTCTGGCTTTGGGATGTAATGACGGGCCCAAAGCCAGGCAAAGCACATTTTGATGTTTCCTTGCCCCTGATGATAAGGCAGTTTATAAAAGCTGAAAATATTTAGGCAAGAAATTTTAGGGCAAAAATCAGTTGCCAAAAATATAAGACTGTGGTAGTATAAAGATATGACATACTACTACAGTCTTATTTTGCAGGGGAAAAGGCTAAAGTGAAAAAGGAAACCCATAGGGAGGGATAGAAAGGATGGAAAACATGGAGACGAAGCTTTTTGATTCTGAATTAAAAGTAATGGATGTGCTCTGGCGGGAGGGGGATTTACCGGCAAAGCACATAGCGGCGGTTTTGAAAGAAGAGGTAGGATGGAACGTAAACACCACCTACACGCTGATAAAGCGTTGCATAAAAAAGGGAGCGATCGAGCGTTCTGAGCCGAATTTCATGTGCCATGCACTGATACCCAAGGAGCAGGTACAGGAGGCGGAAACCAATGAGCTGATCAACAAGGTCTATGACGGGTCTGTGGATAAACTGTTTTCCGCCCTCCTTGGCAGAAAGAAGCTTTCCCAAAGCCAGATCGAGAAGCTGGAGCAGATCGTGGGCAGCTTGGAATAGGAACCGTTAAGTAGTTTGGGGCAGGCCTTTTGCCCGCCTGAAATATCCCCTGAAGAGGAAGGGAGGATCCTTATGATGTTATTGCAAAAAAGTATCCAGGGGGCAGTGATGATACTGGTAACCGTAGTTATACGTGCGCTGTTTATCAACAAACTGCCCAAAAAAACATTTTTGGCCCTTTGGGCGGCAGCGGTTTTTTGCCTGCTGTTCCCCTTTTCTATCCGGTCAAGATTCAGCGTGTATTCCCTGATAGAAAAAGAAGGGGCCAGAATCACAGGGGCAGTGCAGAATAGCGATTGGCCCGGCCACCAGGCAACAGGGCAGGGAGAGGAAGGGGCTGTGGCAGGGCAGGCCCTGGCATTGCAGGGAAGCCTGGAAAGCCATAGGGGGAACCTTAAGGGCTTCCGGGAAGGGGAAGGAGAGATGGCCGAAGCCCATAACGGCCTGTGGGCTTGGCAGCGTTTCTTCCAGCCGTCTCCCTGGAAGGGGCTGTGGCTGGCAGGCACCCTATTATGTGCAGGGTATTTCGGCATTGCTTATTGGAAATGCCGCCGGGCATTTGCAGTATCCCTGCCTGTGAAAAATGAGACGGCGGATAAATGGCTGGAAGCCCATTCCCTGAGAAGGAAGATCTCCATACGGCAGTCCGGTATCCCGGCACCCCTTACCTACGGAATCGTTTCCCCGGTGATCTTGATGCCGAAAAATACCCACTGGGGGTGTGCAGATGCAGTGGGGGCACAGGGGATGGAAAGCCGGGAAGGCAGCGGGGCAGGGGGAGAGGGGCAGCAGATGATGGGCTGGGAATTAAGCCTGTGCCTGGAACACGAATTTGTGCATATCAAGCGCCTGGACGGGGCTACAAAACTGGTATTGGCCGCCGCCCTGTGCCTGCACTGGTTCAATCCCCTGGTCTGGGTGATGTATATTCTTGCCAACCGGGATCTGGAGCTGTCCTGTGACGAAAGGGTGGTGCGGACGTTTGGGGAAAAGGTCAAGCCTGCCTATGCAAGGACATTGATCCATATGGAAGAAAAGAAAAGCGCGTTTTTGCCCCTTTGTAACAATTTCAGCAAAAACGCCATCGAGGAAAGGATAACGGCGATTATGAAAATAAAGAAATTCACATTATTAACGGCAATTGCTGCTGTCGTTTTGGCGGTGGGTATCCCCCTTGCCTTTGCCACTCAGGCCACAGAGAAGGGGAAGCCTAAGACAGAGCTGGTGAGGGAGATCTTGGGCGGGGATTATACCTGGGAAGAATGCCAATTGCTGGCGGCATTATGGTTTGAAGGTTATGAGGATATGGCAGTGGCGGATTTCCAGGAAAAGGTATGGGCCATAAGAGATACTGACAAGAAATATTTGGAACTGGAAGAACGGTTAGCAGATGTTGCCATGCAGTATAGGCAGGAAGCCGGGGAACCGGATTTTTGGGAATATTATAATAATATATATGGACCGTTGGCGGCGGAAAAATGGCAGCAACGGGAATTTGCCGGCTATGCCAGTAAGGAATTGGCCACAAAGGAGCGGCCAGATCTTCCCAGGGCGGATCTGGAATACTTTTTTACCCTTTCTATTTTAAAGCCAGGGGAACTGACGGTGAGGGAATATCACGATACCTATCTGGCAGTAAAGGGGGACCTGCAGGCGTTCTGGGAGGAACGGACAGTGGAAGAGCTGTCAGATGGGCCTGCCATGGAGCAGGCTGTTTCCCAAGAGGCCAAGCGGATCATGGGCAAGAGAGGGTCGGATAAGCTGGCGGTTTCCATTGATTATTTTTTTAATCCTGTGGACATCCACAACTCCCTCCAGGAGGAAGCTGAAAAGAAACCAGGTGCAGGAAGTGGGGGCGGGGAAAATGCCTATGGGGAGGAAAGGGAACGGGAGGAGCGGCAATACCCATACGGAACCAGGGCGGACTATGATTCCCTGCTTACCCTCCGCACACAAGGGTATGAATCCTTAACACTGGCAGTGTTCAATGAAAGGCTTTTGGCCTGGTGTAACCAAAACCATGAGGCTATGGAGCGTATAGGGGAGGATGCATTTAACGGAGATTATCAGGTGGCGCTCACAGAGGAGGAACAGCGTTTTGTTTCCCTTACGGTACAGCTTTCCCGTTTTGAAAATGAACGCCAGGTCACAAGCAGCCGTACCGGAGAGCCGGAAAAAGACCCCTGGTGGGGCGGTTTTAATTATATTCAGGCAGAGGATGATATGTGGTGCCGCCTGTATTTTCAGTTTCCCTATCATATCTCGGATAAGGCCCAGGTAACGGTAGGGGAAAGGGACCAGTGTGTGGGAGGGATGACAGGGCGCATCTTAAAGTTCTGGGAAGATACAGCGCTGGAAGACCGTACCAGGGTCAGTGAAGAGGAGATCGTCCGGCTGTTCGAAACATGGGCGGAGGAATGCAGCAGCGGGCAGGTGGTGATCAGTATCCACAAAGACTATATCAAATATGAGGCGATGGATGAACGGGATCATGCCCGCGGGCAGGCTTATCTTGGGACGGTGGCCACGGAAGGGACCCTGCGGCATTATATCAGTGCAGGGGAGGAGGAAAAGCATTCCAAGTATTTCCACCTGACAGTGAGAAATGGCACAGAGAAAGAGATCTCGGCATTCAAGTATACCATGCTGGCATATGACAGTGAAGGAAATCCCATGGAGGTTTTCTGGCATTTTATTGACTCCAGTGCCGCTGCCAGCTATGAATGTACAGTAGAAGAACAGTGCAGGATCCTGCCGGGGGAGGCTTATGATGAGGAAGGGGGATGGTCGATCTATGATAGGGACAGCTCCTGGGGCGTGATTGATCTTGGCCCGTATGGGGAGGAGTACAGGGTGGCTTATGTGTTAAGCTGTATTACACAGATCGACTTTGTGGATGGGGAACAATGGCATAACCCGGACTACGAAAGCTGGCGGGCAGAGTGCCATGGAAAGAAAGTGCCTTATGCTGTTTTGGGAGAATTCAGTAAGTGGGAATATGAAATTTTCGGTTCCGGCCCGGAAAATGGGAGCGTATAGGCCATACCATTACCTAATACTCTTTCCGCCGGAAGATCCCTACAGTCAGCGGGCAGGATAAACAGAAAGCCCCCAGGGAACATGACAGCAAAATGGCCAGCCCCGCCAGGATGGCATAGGTTCCCGTCCCCAGCAGATGGTTGATGGCGCTGATAAGCGCCCAGTCAAGGGCAAATGCGCCAAGGAAGGAGAGCACCAGGGACACTTCGCTTCTCTCATCCCCCCAGAAATAGAACAGGGGAAAGAATATGGCACCCATAAAAAGGCTCATGCTTATGCCCAGGGAAAACAGGGAAAGGGAATCTATGGCCTGGTAAAAGGGACAGCCGTGGAGGAGCCAGGATAGGCCCAGCCCTGTTCCGGCAAAAAGCGTCCCTGCCAGCAGCCAGAGGGCCTGGTTGATAAACAGGCTTTTTACAATATCTGCCCGCCTTACCGGAAGGGTCAGTTTATATTTTCCCCATTGAGAGGCCGCCTGGTTTTTGGAGACACCGATGGCATTAACGGAAAACCCCACCATTGCCACCAATCCATAACCGATCAGCAGGGATTCACTTGCTACGGCAACTACAAATACCCCAAATAAAGCCAGAAAAACAGAAAACACCTTTGCGTTGGCGTATACGGAGAGAAAATCATTTTTCAAAAGCCCTTTCATACCTGTTCCCCCTTTACTAATAACAACATGATCTCATCCACAGAAACATGGTCTATGACCACATCTTTGTATTTTCTTTCTGCTTCTTTCTTGTCCCGTACTAGCACATCGATTTGGAGATCACGCTTCCGGTAGGCAAGAATATCCTCCGGGGCCAGGGCGCGGAACTGGTTTTCCCGGCAGCGCATAACGCCGTAATGGTATGCCAGGTCATTTTTGGAGGCAGTCATAAGGAGCCTGCCCCTGTGGATAAAGGTAATGTGGTCTGCAATCTTTTCCAGGTCGCTGGTGATATGGGAGGACAAAAGGATGGAATGCTCTTCCTCCTGGATAAAGGTAAGGAAAACATCCAGCATTTCATCCCGCATAATGGGATCAAGGCCGCTGGTGGCTTCATCTAAGACCAAAAGCTGCGGGTGATGGGAGAGGGCGGCGGCAATGGCAAGCTTCATGGCCATCCCCTTGGAATAATGCTTGATTTTTTGTCCCTCAGGGAGATGGAAATCCTCTAAATATTTTTGGAATAAGGAGCCGTCCCATGAGGTGTAAAGGCCGTCCATGACCTGGGCCAACTGCCTTGGGTTCCAGTAAGAGGGAAAGTTGCTCCCGTCATAGACAACGCCGATCTTTTCCCTGATGTCCGTATCCTTATCCTGCATTTCCCTGCCAAACAATTTTACGGTGCCCTTATCTTTCCTAATGGTATTCAAAATACAGCCAATGGTGGTGGTCTTGCCTGCGCCGTTTTCCCCCACAAACCCCATCACCGCGCCATAGGGCAGGGAAAAAGTCACATCCTCCAATGCAAAATCTGACCGGGGGAATCTTTTGGAAACCTGTTGCAATTCTAAAATATTGTCCATATGGTTGGTATACCTCCTGCCTGTGTTGTTCCCCTTGCCCATCCCAAAGGGACCTTCAAATTTCTTCCTGATAGAAGATAGCCAGCAGCTCCTTTAATTTTTCAAGGGAGATACCGCTGGCCCGTGCGATCTCCGCAGCCGCCTGTAAATGTTCCTCCGCAAGGCGCTGCTGCTCTTCCTGGTAAAATTCCTTATTCTGGGCGGAGATAAAGCTGCCCCGCCCTACAGTGGTCTCTATAAATCCATCCCGTTGCAGATCCTCGTATGCCTTTTGGACGGTGATCACACTTACATGGATGGACTTGGCCAGGGAACGCATGGAGGGGATGGCATCCCCGGCCTGCAGTTCCCCGCTCATGACCATTGCCTTGATCTGGGAAGTGATTTGCTCATAGATTGGTTTATTGGCATTATTACTGATAATGATTTCCACGTTCCGGCATCCCGCTTTCCTGATTGCACTTATTGAACAGGTACATTATAGGCAATGCAGCTGGTAATGTCAATAGGCTGCGCGGAAATTTAAGGAATCTATAAGGATAAGTCCATTGTATTACCTTAGAGATTATGATATAGTTTGCCTGTGGCAGTAGGCCAATGTGTAGGGAGATTCTGCGCTAACACGCAGCAATAACTGATCAGGGAAACGCCATAAAGAAAAGATTTGTGTAGTTTCCTGTAAATATAATGGAGAAAGGGAGGAAACGATGAAAGGAAAAAGATGGCCATGGGCCATTATGGCATTGGCAGCAGCAATTGCTTTTGGCGGCTGCGGGAAAAAGGAGGAAGAAGCGCCCAGGGAAGCGGAAAGCGGGGAGGACGAGTACGTTTATGTGGCGGAATACCATGCTGTGGGAGGGGCAGGCCGCCCAGTTGGGAATGCAGTGATCGGTAATAGCCAGAACGTTTTTTATCTGGAATATGGGAATGACAGGTCAAAGATAATCTCTATGGATATGGACAGCCAGGAGGCAAAGGAGGTGCCTGTAGAACTGGGAGAATACCAGTATATCTCCGGCCTTAATGTGGATGAGGATGGAAATCTGCTGATCGGCGTGGTGGGCTACCAGGAAGAGGACAGCGCTAAGGTGGAGGAGGTGTTCCTTAAGAAGCTGGGGAGCGACGGCAAAGAACTGGAAGCCCTGGATGTAAGTGAGATCCTCATGGATCTGCCTTATTTTTACATTGCGGGTATCCTCACAGACAGGGAAGGGAATTACTATGTTTCCACCGGGGAGGAGATCTTTGTCATAAAACCCGATGGCAGCCTGTACAGCCATATCAGCCCGGGGCAGTACCTGAGCAGCTTTTTCCAGATGAAAGACGGAAAAATAGCGGCGGCATATTATGACCAAGTGGGCTTTGTGGTAAATGAGGTGATTCCGGGGGAGCAGAACCTAAAGCCGGTAGAGAGCTCCATTTCTTTTGACTATGGAAATTATCAGGGAGGAAAGGACAAGGATCTGCTGTATACCCAGGAGGGTGTCCTTATGACCTGTGACCTGGGGGATGAAAAGCCCGAGGAGATCTTACGCTGGACAGATTATGATGTAAATTCATCTTACCTTAGTTCTGTGTCGTTACTTTCTGACGGGAGGATTGCGGCGCTCACAAGTGATTTTACCAGCGCTGATGGGGTAACGGAGCTGGTTCTTCTTACCCGGAAGAAAAAGTCGGAAGTACCGGAAAAGATCATACTGACCTATGGGACTTATTATCCGTCCTTTTATGCGGAAAGGGATATAACGGCCTTTAACAGGCAGAGCCAGAAGTACCGTATCAAGATAAAGGAGTATGGGGATGCATCCACGGACACTTCCCAAAAGGCGGAACTTTTTTCCAAAGAGCTGGAGAGTGGCCAGTTCCCGGATATCATTGACCTTACTTACTGCCCTATGTCTCTGGAGACCCTGATATCAGTGGGCGCGATTGAGGATCTGGCGCCCTATCTGGATAAGGATGATACCATAGCCAGGGAGGATTATGTGGAAAGCGCCCTGAGGGCCTATGAGAGGGATGGAAAGCTGTATGCAGTCATGCCTTATTATGGAGTGGAGATGCTGGTGGGAAAGATCTCGGAGATTGGGGAAGAAAAGGCTTGGACTGTGGAGGATTTCATGGAACTGCTTGCTTCTAAGGACAACGGGGTGAAGCTTCTTTCCGGTGCAGATAAGTCAAGCATCCTGTGGGTTATGTGTACCATGAACCAGGGGTTATTTATCAATAAGGAAAGCGGCGAATGCAGCTTTGAGGGGGAGGAATTTAAGAAGATCCTGGAATTTGCCAACCGTTTTCCCAATGAGGCAAGCGACGATACCACCCTGGATGATTTAAGGAATGGCAGGACATTGCTGGACCGGGGAAGGATCACATCTGTTACCCAGTATCAGATGTATGAGTTTATGTTTGGGGGGCCGGTGAACCTGATCGGTTATCCTGCCTTTGGAGAAAGCGGCCTAAGCTTCTTTTCCAACGGCACAACAGTGGCAATGGGTTCTGGCTCTGAAAATAAAGAAGGGGTGTGGGAATTTATCCGGTTTAATGTGACAAAGGAAAGGCAGGAAAATGTTGGCTCTCCCAATGGCGGTTTCCCCATATTAAAATCTGCCCTTGAAAAACAGTTTGAAAAAGATATGGAACCCAACAATATGGACGATGGGAACGGCGGCCAGAAGGAGATCCCGAGAAGCACCTGGACAAGCTCCATGGGAGGGGAAACGTTTTCCGTAGACGTTTATGCGGCCACCCAGGAACAGGTAGACCGTATGAGGGAAATGATAGAAACAGCCCAAAGCGGAGAAAATATGGAAGAGGAAGTTTTGAATATCATTTTGGAAGAAGCGGCAGGATATTTTGAGGGGCATAAGAGTGTGGAAGATGTGGCCTCCGTTGTGCAGAACAGGGTGCAGCTTTACCTGAATGAGACCCGGTAAAAGGGTGGGATAAAGGGTAACCGGACAGGTCATCGGCAGTAGTGGAACAGGTGCGCAAGTGTGAAGATCTGGGATTTTCAGGCTTGCGCACCTGTTGCGTATCTATGTGGAATGTGGGGGGCACCTATTTCATAAATCATGGATTCACCATAATTTCGTGTTTAGCCCTTGAATCCTGTTGCCGCAGATGCTATATTTAAAGATAGAAAATGGGAAGCAATAGAAGCGGCTACCCTCAATAATGTGAACTGTTGATTTCTAACAGCCGCCACTATTTGCGGTCAGATCATAGTGGCGGCTATTTTCATCCCTTGAAAATCGGGTAGATCAGAGTCACAAGGGCTACAATGAATATTAGATATTATGAGGTTAAAATATGGAAAGTATTACATTATAAAAGCATTTAGTTTATATTTGTTATCTATTCAATACTTTGATTATGGAAATCTTGATTTATATAAAAGGAAAGTAAAGAAACTGATAGAAACAGAAAGAGTATAGAAGTTTGCAATGAAAAGAATTATGTAGCCAAATGGGAGATGTTAAATGAATGAAAAATTTTATAATGAAATTAAAAATATATTGTATAGAGCAAGAAATAAAGTCTATAAAACAGCTAATTTTGTAATGGTTGAAACGTATTGGAATATAGGAAAATCTATCATAGAGGAACAAGGCGGCAACGAAAAGGCAGAGTATGGGGCAGGTTTGTTAAAAGAATTATCGAAACAAATGACGCAGGATTTCGGAAAAGGCTTTACAGTAACAAATTTGAAGTATATGAGACAGTTTTACTTAATGTTTCCAAATGGCCACGCATTGCGTGGCGAATTGAGCTGGACACATTATAGACTCTTAATTAAAGTTGAAAATGATAATGCACGGGAATTTTATATGCAGGAAGCTGTAAAATCACAATGGAGCACCAGGCAGCTTGAGAGACAGATAAATTCCTTTTTTTACGAAAGATTATTATCCAGTAAAAATAAAAAACAGATTGAAGAAGAAATTCAAACGTTAGAGCCTGCTAAGAAACCAGAAGACATTATCCGTGACCCATATGTTCTGGAATTTCTCGGTTTAAGTCCAAATGTTGATTTTTATGAAAGTGATTTGGAGCAGGCGTTAATTACGCATTTGCAAAAGTTCCTTTTAGAGCTTGGAAGGGGATTTTCGTTTGTTGCCAGACAGAAGCGAATTACTTTTGATGGGCGGCATTTTAGGATCGACCTTGTATTTTACAATTATATTTTGAAATGTTTTATTTTGATAGATTTAAAAGTTGGGGATTTAACACATCAGGATTTAGGGCAGATGCAGATGTATGTTCATTATTATGAGCGGGAGCTTATGAATGAAGGAGATAATCCACCGATTGGTATTGTGTTATGTGCAGACAAAAGTGAATCAGTGGTTAAGTATACGCTGCCTGAAAATGAAACACAGATTTTTGCATCAAAATATAAGTTATATTTGCCAAGCGAGGAAGAGTTGTTAAGGGAATTGAATCGGGAATACCAAGCATTAGAATCTTGCAAAGTAGAGGAAGAAAATAGATAGTTTCCATCTTTCGTAGGAAAGGAGTATTACGAACAGTATTAGAAATGTAGAAATATTTCCCATATTTTCGTGATTTTGTGGGGATATGTTTTAATTTTGCCGCGGTTTTCCTCCAATGCTCATGCAAGCTGTTTTGAAAAAGGCCAGCTGGCAATGGATGCTGGCTGGCCTTTAAAAACTTATTCACGACCCTTATGTTCAGCACGTTTCTGACAGGCTGTTTAAGGTCTGTATGACGCTCTTGAGCTCATGGGGAGTTACTTTATCAGGAAAGGTATTTTGCAGGACACAATCTGTAAAGTAGCGGATCTCATTGGCATAGGCATTGCTTTTAGGGAGATTGATATCGCCGGTCTCCCCCTGGGGGCTGTTTGTAAGGTCAATGACCTTGCCGCCATTTTCGTAGATGGTGCATCGTTCCCCTTCATAGGCGATCACGGCGTCTTCAAACTGAAAACGGTAATCTGCCCGGAAGGGATAAGGGGCCGCATACCATGCTGCTTCTGTGGAGATAAAGAAGTCCGGGTATTCGTAAATAATGTTCAGGTAATCCTGCCCGGGGCGTTTCATCCGGTGCATCTCCTTGCCCTTGGGGGAGCCGAAAGCATAGGTGATAAAATCCAGGTCATGGATATGCAGGTCAAAGGGAACCAGGCCGCTCCTGTTTTCGTCCCTCATCCAATCATCCCAGCTCCATTTGGGGATCCCTCCCAGGCGGCGCATGGAGGCGGATAAGAGCTTCCCGTATTTCTGGGTGTGGTTTATTTCTTTGATCAGTTCATATTCCGGCCAGAAGCGCAGCACCTGCGCCACCATGAAATTCACTTTATTGTCATGGGCCGCCTGGTAGATGCGGTCTACGTCATCCTCTGCCAGGGAAATGGGCTTTTCGCAGATCACATGGATGCCCCGTTCTAAGGCGGAGATGGCAAAATCCGCATGGAGGTAAGTAGGCAGACAGATATCAATGATATCCAAAGGCTCCTTTTCCAGCATTTCTTTATAATCTGTGTAGGTATGTTTCCCGGGATATTTTTCAAAGTGCTCTGTATGGATATCGCAGAGGGCAGTAAGGCTGGTTTCTTCCATTGCTTCCCATACAGGGACGTGTGCGCCGCTGATGCCGCCCACGCCTACAAGTCCGACTTTTAACATAAGGCGTCCCCTCCATATATTTCTGTGATGATTTTCGTAAGATATTCTCTGGCGTCCAGGATATCCTGTAGCTGCTGGCTGCCGTCGATCTCCCGTTCTATGGTCACATGGGAATTGTAGCCCAGCTCATGGAGGCGGGAGAAGAAAGCTTTGAAATCCACTTTGCCTTCCCCGATCCGGGTCTCCTGTCCCAGCTCATGGCCGTTGGTGGGATAGCAGCCGTCTTTTGCATGGACATCCCGCACATATTTTCCCAGGACGTCCAGGGCGTCTGTAGGATTGGCTTTTCCATAAAGGATCAGGTTGGCGGTGTCCAGGTTGACCCCAAGGTTGTCACAGCCTGTCCTTTCAAAACAGCGCAGCATCGCCACAGGGGTCTCCTGGCCTGTTTCAAAGAGCAGGTATTGGTTATTTTCCTTTAAATGCCTTGCCACTGTCTGGACGGCAACACATAAACCGCCGAAGGCCGGGTCGTAGGGATTTTCAGGGATAAAGCCCATATGGGTCACCACATTGGTAATGCCAAGCCTGTGGGCGAAGTCGCCGCCGTCACAGAGGTTTTGGATGCGCATCTGGCGGTATTCAGGGGGAACCAGCCCAAGGGTAAGCTGGCCGTCATAAAAATCCCAGGTAGTGGGGCCTTCCCATCCGCACCAGAAGGCGGATACCGTAATCCCATGATCCTCCAGCATTTTTTTCAGGCTATCAGCGTTTTCCTCTGTCCACAGGGAGGGCTTCCAGGCCACCAACTGGCAGGCATCAAAACCGTTTTCTTTCAGGACGGCCAGTTTCCCAGGCATTTCTTCCATAGAAGAAAAGGAAACACAAGTACCGATTTTCATAGATATATCCTCACTTTCGCTCTATTGTTGTACTTTTAGGTTATCACAGGAAAAGGGGGATCCCAAGAATATTTTCCACCTGGATTTGTAATTTTTTTACCTGTGGGGGAAGTGAAAAAAGTCCGTGACAGTGATACAGGTAATGCTATAATAATAGGGGGAGCAGAAGGGAAGGGCAGAAGGATGCTGGATGCGTATAAGGAGCTTACGCCGGTGGTGTATGGTGAAAATGCAATTAAATATTTGGAGAACAGAAAGAAGCCGGGGGAAATTTGCTTTTCCATGCACTGGCATGAGCGGATGGAGCTTTTATACGTGGAGGCGGGGGAGCTGGAACTGTATTTCGGGCAGGAACACTACTCAGTAGATCAGGGGCAGACCGCAGTTGTCAGCCCGGGGATGATGCACTGCGGCGTGGCGGGAGAGCGGGGCGTGGTGTATCATGCCATCATGTTCGATGTGGAAAAGTTTCAAAACGGTACCATGGCCTCCCAGAAATATCTTGCCCCTGTTTGTAAATACAGGACAGGTTTCCAGAAGGTTGCACAGCACACGGAAATAAAAGAAACTGTGGAAAAGCTGGTAAAGGCTCTTTCCGGAGGCAGGGGAGATAATCCCCTTGTGGCGATAGGGATCATCTATGAGGTCATTGGGCTTTTGTGCCAGCACTGCGGGGCGGGTTCCGGGATGGTACATAGGGTGGATAAGGGCTTCGGCAGGGTGATCGAGTATATCAATGCCAATTATACGGAAAAGATTTCTGCCAGGAGCATCAGCGAAAAGTTTGGTTATAATGAAACTTATTTTTGCCGCAGGTTTAAAGCCGCCACAGGAATAACGGTGATGAAGTATATCCAGATCCTGCGCCTGGAGCAGGCACAGAGGCTTCTGAAAGCTACGGAGGAAGAGGTGGGGAACATCTCATGGAAGTGCGGGTTTAGCGATGTGGGTTATTTTTCCAACTGCTTCAAAAAGCATTTTGGATATACGCCTTCGGAATTCAGGAGCTTTTAGGGGCAGGAGCAGGAGAAGGCAGCTGGCTTGCCTTTTCGTATAGACTGGGATAAAATGATATTAAATGTGGCGGCGGCCAATAGGGGAAGAGGGGGTGGGGGTATGATTCTTTATCATGCAAGTAAGGAAATCGTTGAATTTCCAGAGATTCGGAAAACAAGGTATACAAAAGATTTTTCCTGGGGATTTTACTGTACAAACAATTTTGGGCAGGCAGTACGGTGGGCGAACCGGGGAGAAGGTGAGCCAATCATTAATTATTATTCTTATAAGCCAAGTGATGGGTTATCCGTTTTAAAGTTTGGGCAAATGTCAGACGAGTGGCTGGATTTTATTGCGAGTTGCAGAAGCGGAGAAACGCATTCATATGACGTTGTGGAAGGGCCAATGGCAAATGATACTGTGTGGAACTATGTAAATGATTTTCTCACAGGGCGTATAAACCGAAAGCAGTTTTGGGTGTTGGCAGAATTTAAATATCCAACCCATCAAATAAGTTTTCATACGTTATCTGCGCTAAATTGCCTGGCCTATGACAGGAGTGAAATTGTATATGACCGAAAAAGAAAGAAATGATTATTTTTATGTATGTTCGTTAATTGAATATATTGCCCGGCAGACGAAAAACAGGCGCAGAGTTATCGTGGAAGCCCTGGGAAAGGAAGGGGTTGAGAAGCAGTTATATGATGCAGAGGTGAATCATTGCCTTTCCTTTGGGCAGGTCGGTGACGAATTGATAGAAAGATACCGGATACCAGATGGGGATTTTGACACCATCACAGAATGTAAGTATACGGTTCCCAGCTACATGGATATTGGAAAATTATATAGCATTCTGATCGAAGATTGTGCGGAACCCGGAAAAGAGGCAGACGAGCTGATCAACATTTTTTCCTCCTTTATCAGCGATAAAATTTCTGATTTCCAGACGGATGTGTATTACCAGAATCCCAGTTATTTGGAGTGGTCTTACAGGGAAGGGCATTTATTGGATTAAAGGCTCTGCCTATTAGAGGTATTTGTAATGATATTAAGTGTAAGCAGGAGGACAGATATCCCCAACTATTATTCCCAGTGGTTTATAAACAGGTTAAAGGAAGGATATCTATATGTAAAAAATCCCATGAACCCTCATCGGATAAGCAGGGTCAGCCTGTCCCCTGATACCGTGGACTGTATGGTATTTTGGACGAAGAACCCTCTGCCGATGATTGACAGGTTAGACTGCCTGGGAGGCTATGGGTATTATTTCCAATTTACCTTAACAGGTTACGGGAAGGACATAGAGCCTGGGGTACCGGATAAGCGGAAGCAGATGATAGGCGTTTTTCGCAGATTATCAGCAAAGACAGGAAGGGAAAAAGTCATTTGGAGATATGACCCCATATTCTTTACGGACAGGTATACGCCTGCGTACCATATCAAAGCTTTTGGGGAGATCGCAGAGTCCCTGCAGGGGTATACGGACAAAGTGGTGATAAGTTTCATGGATCTTTATGCCAAGGCCAAAAGGAATATGGAAGGCATTTCTGTTCAGGGGATAGAGGAAAGCCGCTTTTATGATTTTGTCTCAACGCTTTCAGGGACTGCCCGGAAAAATAACATGAAGATCGCAACATGCGCGGAGAAAATAGATTTACTTTCTTATGGGATTGGACATAATTGCTGCATTGATAAAGAATTAATAGAAAAGATAACCGGCAGTAAAATAGAGGTGAAGAAGGATAAGAACCAGAGAAAGGAATGCGGCTGTGTTGAGAGTATAGAAGTGGGAACCTACGATACCTGCCAAAATGGCTGCCGCTATTGTTATGCCAATGAGTCGGAAAAGAGAGTTACCCATAATAGCCGGTTATATGATCCCCATTCGCCTTTATTATGTGGCGTAGTAACAGAGGAAGATACGGTTACAGAGCGCAAAGTGAGGTCCCTAAAAGAAACGCAGCTCAGTTTATTTGGCTAGGGGTAGCAATGGCGGTAGAAATAGAAAAGGAGAAGGCCATGAAAATTTTGTTTGAGGAAAAAGAGCCCATCACCAAAGATGAGGTGGAAAAGGCGCTGGATTTTTGCCTGTCCCAGGTGGTGGGGAATCTGCCGGTGTTTACACACAAGTTCCAGAATGCGTACAGTGAGGGCGGTTTTTATCAGCCCATTGACAACAGGGACTGGACCACAGGTTTCTGGACAGGGGAGATCTGGCTTGCCTATGAGTATGCCAGGGAAAAGAACCTGCCGGAGGCAGAAAAGCTAAGGCAGGCAGGGGACATCCAGGTGGAAAGCTTTCTGGGGCGGATCGGCCAGAAAATAGAAGTTGACCACCATGATATGGGATTTTTGTATTCCCCTTCCTGTGTGGCGGCTTATAAGCTCACCGGAAGCAAAAAGGGGCGGGAAGCTGCCATCAAAGCGGCGGAGCAGCTAATAACCAGATACCATCCGGTAGGGGAATTTATCCAGGCGTGGGGGCCAATGGATGCGCCGGAGAACCATCGGCTGATCATTGACTGCCTGCTGAACCTCCCTCTTTTGTACTGGGCTTCCGGGGAGACCGGGGATAAGAAATACCGGGACATTGCACAAAAGCATATCCATACGGCCATGAAGAATGTGATCCGGGAGGATTATTCTACCTGGCATACCTTTTTCTTTGATGTGGAAACCGGGGAACCAGACCATGGGGCAACCTGCCAGGGCTACCGGGACGGCTCCGCCTGGGCGCGGGGGCAGGCATGGGGCATTTATGGCTGTGCCCTGGCTTACAAATACACAGCAAGGAAGGAGTATGTTTCCCTGTTCAAAAATGTGGCCCAATATTTTCTGGAGCATCTGCCGGGAGATATGGTTCCTTACTGGGACCTGGAATTTACGGACGGGGACGGCCAGCCAAGGGATTCTTCTTCCGCCTCCATTGTGGCATGCGGTATGCTGGAAATGAGCAAGTATATGGACAGGGAAGAAGGGGAGGTGTATGAAAAGTATGCCCGGCAGATGGTCAAATCCCTATATGGCAATTATGCGGTAAAGGACCGGGCGCAGTCCAACGGGCTTGTGCTTCACAGCACCTATTCTAACCATTCTCCCTACAATACCTGCAGCCATTGCGGCGTGGACGAGTGCAACGCCTGGGGGGATTATTTCTATATGGAAGCCCTCACAAGGCTTCACAAAGACTGGCAGATGTATTGGTAAACGGCATAAAGATATTTCCGGGCCGGCGTCCTGGGCTATGGGCGCGTTGGCCCTAAGGGGGCCGTGGGGGCAGGCCCGGTGGAGTCCCTCACAATCAGGGTGGCCCGCAGCAGGATGGAGCCGATGGCCACCTGGTTCAGCAGGCAGGATAAGGCATAAAAGCCGCATTTGCCAAGGGCAAGCCGGTCCTGCCGGATGGTGGTAAGGGGCGGCACGGTATAGGCGGTCATGGGCAGGTCGTCAAAGCCTACAATGCTGATATCCTCTGGGACCCGGATGTCCCTGTCACAGCATTCCGTGATGGCGGAGATTGCCCGCACATCATGGGAAAAAAGGATGGCGGTGACGCCGCCGTCCAGGAGCTTGGGGATATACTTTCTGGTGGATTCCGCCACATAGTAGCCCAGGCCGATATAATCTTCATTCACTTCCAGGCCGAACTTATATAAAGCGTTAATATAGGCGTTGTATCTTGCCTTCAGGATATAGGAATCCAGGGGGCCGGATATCAGCCCTATTTTTTTATGCCCCAGCTTCATAAGATGCTTCACTGCAAGTTCAAACCCCTCCTGGCTGTCGCAGCCTACAGAGGCAATGTTGGGATTTTCCTTGATATAGTTGTCATAAAGGACCGTAGGGACCCGGGAGACACGGAACTCCTGCATCCAGGGGTCTAACAGGGAAAAACCCAGGATAAAGGAAGCCTGGTAGTCCTGCTGCATCATAAAGACGCCATAGGGGGTCAGTTTCTGGAAATCTATGGTCACAGGCACCACGTCCACCTGCCAGCCTTCCGGTTCTGCCATCTGCTTAAAACCCAGGACGATATCATGCCCGAACTGGTTTGGGGTGTTGCATTCCATATTTTCAATCAGGATACAGAGCTTTTTTTCTTTCCGCTGGAAACGCTTGTTGGTGTAGCCCAGCTCCACCGCCGTTTCCAGGATCCTTTTGCGCATTTCGTCGCTTACATCGGTGGCGTTGTTCAGCGCCTTGGAAACAGTGCTTTTGGAAATTCCCAGTTTTGCTGCGATATCGTTCAGTGTCGCCATACAGAAACCTCCCGAAATTTTTGTGAAAGATGCCAATAACTAATGTGTGAAATAAAGTAATTATAGCAAGGTTAAGGGTAAAACACAAGGCGTTGTGCTAAACTTTGAAGGGGCAGCAGGGCGGGGCTTATCAAAAAAGGCAGGAAATTCCAGACTGTATAAGGTGGTAGTAACGAAACTTACAGGAAAATAGTTTCGAAATATAAGTTTAGAAAAAGTTTCGATTTGATATACAAAATGAACAAATATTATGATTTTTGGCATATATAAGGGTAAAAGTGCACGAAAGGCCATCTTGACTATATCATTTCTTTATGCTAATGTAAACACATCGAAACTTAGAGAAACTTTTATAAATCCAAGGAGGTAAGTAAAATGAAAAGGTTTTTAGTCGCTTTATTGATGGCAGCAATGACCGTTACTGCCGTAACCGGATGCGGAAGCAAGGGAGGGGATTCCGCGAAAAGTGATTCCCCGTCAGGGGCTGCGGCAGATGCAGGGACGGAAAAGAAAGATGATACCGCAGCCGCGGATAATTCCGGGGCAGCCTCTTCAGGGGAGAGCGCAGATATTACTTTGAAGGTATGGTGTCCCCAGAACCAGGTGGATACCGGGATCATGGATGAACAGCAGAAGGCTTTCGCGGCAGAGCATCCGGAATATAATATTACATGGGTTACTGAGGTTGTAGGGGAAGACAAGTGCCAGGAATCCGTCCTTAAGGACGTTGGTGCAGCGGCGGACGTATTCTTATTTGCCAGTGACCAGCTTCCTTCCTTAGTAGAAGCAGGCGCAATCGCAAGGCTTGGGGGAGCCACAGAAGAGATGGTAAAGAGCACCATCGCGGAATCCGTTGTAGCCACAGCCATGGTGGACGATGCACTGTATGCGATTCCTTTTACCCATAATACTTTCTTTATGTACTATGACAAGACAATCCTTGATGAGGCAGATATCACATCACTGGAAAAGATCATGGCAAAGGAAACAGCAGATAACGTATACAATTACTATTTTGAATCCGCAGGCGGCTGGAAACTGGGATGCTACTATTATGGCGCAGGCCTTAGCATTTTCGGGCCTGACGGAAGTGACCTGGCAGCGGGGGTTGACTGGAACAATGAAAAAGGTGTTGCAGTTACCAATTACCTGATTGACCTGATCAACAACCCTAAATGTGCATTTGACGGCGAAATTTCCGTATCCGAGCTGGCAGGCGACCACAGGATCGGCGCGTGGTTTGACGGTTCCTGGAACTATGACCTGTACAAAGATATTTTAGGCGACGACCTGGGAATGGCAATTATCCCCACATTCAACCCTGACGGGAATGATTACCAGCTTCTGGGCTTCTATGGCTCTAAGTGTATCGGCGTAAACGCACAGTCCAAGAATATGGCGGCAGCAGTTGCTTTTGCGGCATTCCTTGGCAACGAAGAGAACCAGGTGCTGCGTTATGAAAAATCCGCACAGGTTCCTGCAAACATCAAAGCCGGGGAGAGCGAAGCCGTTAAAGCAGACCCTCTTGCAACCGTTCTTGTAGAAGAAGCAAACAAGGCAAGTGTGGCACAGCCCGCAAACGCTACCTTCAGTACCAGGTACTGGACTTATGCAAACGCAATTCCCACGGAGATCAGGAGCAAAGAGATCACCAAGGATAACGTACAGCAGAAACTGGATGATTTCGTTACGGCAATGACACAATAACGGATGTTTATTAAGGAGGTTTTCAGATGGGGATCTTTAAGAAAAAAACCCAGTCTGTTTATTTTAAGCCCAGCGATGCCAGCGTTGCGCAGGCATTTAAGAATGGCAATCCTATGACGAAGCTGTCTTTCTTTCTCTTCGGGCTTGGGAATATTGTAAATAAACAGGTTGTGAGGGGCTTACTATTTCTTATAATAGAAATTGCATATTTTGCCTACCTGTTTTCCTTCGGCATCGGTGCCCTGGGTGATTTTATCACCCTGGGTACCGCAGAGCAGGGGCAGGTGTATAATGAAGCACTGGGAATATTTGAATATACCACAGGCGATGATTCCATGCTTTGCCTGTTATACGGCGTAATAACGCTTGTGCTGACGGCAGCCGCTATCTTTGTGGGATGCATGTCAGGCAAAAGCGCCTACTGCACACAGTTCCGCAAGGAAAAAGGAATGGATATTCCTACTTTCAGGGATGATTTAAGGTCGCTTACAGAAGAAAACCTCCATGCATTCCTGCTGGCATTCCCGATTTTCGGAATTTTATGTTTCACCATTGTACCACTGATTTTCATGATTTTAATTGCCTTTACCAGCTATGACCATGAGCACCAGCCTCCCGGGAACTTATTTGACTGGGTTGGGCTGGCAAACTTCCAGGCAATGTTTTCCCAGGGGAGCAAGCTGGCTGCCACCTTCTGGCCGGTGCTGTCATGGACGCTGGTGTGGGCAATATTTGCAACGGTAAGCTGTTACATACTGGGCCTTTTGCTTGCCCTTTTGATTAACAGAAAAGGCACAAAGGGGAAAGGCTTCTGGAGGTTTATGTTCGTGCTTTCCGTGGCAGTGCCCCAGTTCGTTACTTTGCTGAGTATGAGGACGATTTTCAACGCCAACGGCCCTGTGAACGTGCTTTTGCGTGAATTTGGGATCATTGGGACAACGGAATCCATTCCCTTTTTCACCAATCCTCTGTATGCAAAGATTACCATAATCTGTATCAATATCTGGATCGGCGTGCCCTTTACCATGCTGTCCACCACAGGTATTTTGCAGAATATCCCAGGGGAGTTATATGAAGCGGCGAAAATTGACGGTGCCAGCGCGCCTTTGATTTTCAGGAAGATCACCCTTCCTTACATGCTGTTTGTTATGACCCCCAACCTGATTACATCCTTTACCGGGAATATTAACAACTTTAACGTAATCTTCCTGTTATCAGGAGGCGGCCCTGATTCACTGGATTATTACTATGCAGGAAAGACCGATTTGCTGGTTACCTGGCTGTACAGGTTAACGATCACCCAAAAGGATTACAACCTGGGAGCGGTTATCGGTATTCTGGTGTTTATTATCCTTGCAACTGTGTCACTGATAACGTACAGGCGTACAGGTTCTTACAAAGATGAGGGGGCGTTCCAATAATGAGAGCAAAAAGAATGATTACCAATGCTGCCTGTTATGTGTTGTTAACGGTCCTTAGCATTATCTGGGTATTGCCGATTTTTTACGTAATCCTCACATCCTTCCGTGAGGAGGGCGGCTCCTACAAGAGCTATATATGGCCCCGGGGCTTTACCCTGGATAATTACATCAATCTGTTTCATGGCAACAGCAGCATTGACTTTACCAGATGGTTTACCAATACCTTTATCATCGCTATATTCAGTACAGTCCTTTCCGCATTTTTTGTGCTCTGCGTATCCTATGTAATGAGCAGGCTGAGATTTAAAATGCGCAAAACCTTTATGAATATTGCGCTGGTACTGGGGATGTTCCCGGGCTTTATGTCCATGATCGCTGTGTACTATATTTTAAAGGGCCTTGGTTTCCTGGAATCCGGTGTTTTAAAGCAGGTGGCCTTGGTGCTTGTCTACTCCGGCGGGGCGGGGCTTGGGTTCTATATGGCAAAGGGATTTTTTGACACCATCCCGAAAACCATCGACGAGGCGGCATACATTGACGGCGCTTCTAAGTGGGATACTTTTATTAAGATCACCATTCCCCTGTCAAAGCCCATTATTACCTATACATTGATCACTGCCTTTATGGGCCCTTGGGTGGATTACATTTTTGCAAAGGTGATCATGGGCAATGAGACGCCTTATTATACCATTGCCATTGGCTTATGGACGATGCTGGAACAGGAGTTTGTGGAATACTATTATACACAGTTCTACGCAGGGTGCGTGGTTATTTCCATCCCCATTGCCATACTCTTCCTGCTGACACAGAAGTGCTATGTGGAAGGGATATCAGGGGCTGTGAAGGGTTAATATAAAATATCAAAGGGATGTTTTAGAAAAATGAAGTATAGAAAAGGCGGCTGCAAAATAGAATAATTATTTTGTAGCCGCCCTTTTTAGGAGTGGATGATATGATAGATAAAGATTTTGATGAAAAGTATCGTTATGACGGAAAAGACCTGGGGGTATGCTGCCAGCAGGGGCGGACAGTGTTTAAGGCCTGGAGCCCCTTGGCAGAAAGGGTAGAACTGCGCCTTTATAAGGAGGGCACGGGAGGGGAGGCCTGCCGGGCGGAGGAGATGCACCGGAAGGAAAAGGGCATCTGGGAGTGGGAATTTCCTGAAAACCTTCATGGGATGTATTATGATTACCTTGTAAGGATTGATGGGAAGGATACACGGACGGCGGACCCTTACGCAGTCGGCTGTAGCTGCAATGGCAGCAGGAGCATGGTGGTGGAGCTGGGAAAAACAGACCCGGAAGGGTTCGGGGAGGATACTGCCCCGGCCATGGAGGGGGAGCAGATTATTTATGAGCTCCACATCAAGGACTTTTCCTATGATAAGGACAGCGGCGTGCCGGAACCTTACAGAGGGAAGTACAAAGCCTTTACCCTGATGGGGACCAACGGGAAATACCCTACCTGCATGGAGTATTTAAAATCCCTGGGAGTCACCCATGTGCATCTGCTCCCTTTCTTTGACTATGGCTCGGTGGATGAAGCGGGGGATGAGAGCCAGTATAACTGGGGGTACGACCCGGTGAATTTTAATGTGCCGGAAGGCTCCTATGCAACGGATGCGGAAGACGGCCTGGTGCGTATCAGGGAATGCAAGGAAATGATCCAGGCGCTTCATAAGAATGGGCTGCGGGTAATTATGGATGTGGTTTATAATCACACCTACCGGGAGGATTCCTGGCTCCAGCGGATGGTGCCGGGGTACTATTACCGTTACCAGGCTGACGGGAGCCTCTCAGACGGTTCGGCCTGCGGGAACGATATTGCGGCGGGCAGGGCTATGGTGGATAATTATATTGCAGGTTCGGTGATGTACTGGGCCAGGGAATACCACGTGGACGGCTTCCGCTTTGACCTGATGGGGCTTTTGACAGTGGAGCTGATGAACCGGATACGCCGGGAGCTGAATGCGGAATTTGGCGAAGGGGAGAAGATGCTCTACGGGGAGCCCTGGCGTGCGGATGATTCCCCCATGGAAAGGGGGACCCAGGCAGCCCTTAAAGAGAATGCAGGCAGCCTGGACAATGGTATCGGATTTTTCAGCGACGATACCCGGGACGCAATTAAAGGGCATGTGTTTTATGAGGAAGAACCGGGATTTGTGAATGGGGGGAGGGGCATGGAATCCCTGATCCTCCATGCGGTGACCGGCTGGCGGGACGGCGGGGCATCCTTCCGCCCAAGAAGCTGCGCCCAGATTATCAATTATGTGTCTGCCCACGATAATTTTACCCTCTGGGATAAGCTGGTACTGACGCTGCATAATGGGGAGTCAGACTTTACCCGCCGGTATGAGGATGTGCTTGCCGCCAACAAGCTTGCCGCTTTTATTTATTTCACCTGCCAGGGAAGCCTTTTTATGCAGGCAGGGGAAGAATTCGGGCGGACGAAATTGGGGGAGGACAACAGCTATTGCTCCAGGCCGGAGCTGAATATGCTCAAGTGGGGAAGGACAGTGGAGTATGCAGAGCTGGTAGATTATTACCGGGGGCTGATCCGGCTGCGGAAAAAGCTGCCAGGGCTGTGCGACAAGTCCAGGTCCGCCGCCGCCCGCATCCGGGAGAAAAATATTTGCGGGGAACGGGTGGTTTCCTTCTGGGTGGATAACCGGGATTTTGACCACAGCGGGGGAAAATGGGAAGAGCTGCTGATTATTTATAACGGCTCTTTTGAGGGCTATACCCTGGAGCTGCCGGAAGGCCAGTGGGAAATCCTGGCGGACGCCAGGGAGGCGGGCTGCTGCTGGGGGATACCCGGCGGGCAGAAAGAACTGCTGGTAAAGGGGCAGAGCGGGCTGCTTTTGGGAAAATAGGGATATACACACAAAAAGCAGGAATGGAGGATCGGGATGAAGTTTATTTATGGAAAACAGGATTGGAAAACTTTCCAGAGAGGGGAAGAAAACTGTTATCTTATGGCCAATGGGTTGGGGGGCTTTTCTTCCCTTACCATCATTGGCTCCTGCGGGAGAAATGACCATTCGGTACTGATGGCGTGCGTGCATTCGCCCAATCACCGGTTTAACATGATCCACAGGCTGGAGGAAAGGCTTTCCCTGGGAGATTGGGAAACCCATATCTCCAGCCAGGACTATGGAAGCCATGGGCAGAGGGAGAATGGGTACCTGTATCAGAGCGATTTTTGCTACAGGGATTATCCCAGATGGACCTATCTGGTAAAGGGGGCGGAAGTGGTGAAAACCCTTGTCCTTGGGCAGGGTGAGAATACGGTGGGGATTTCTTATGAGGTCAACAACCGTTCCGGGGAGGAGGTTAGGCTGGAGGTACTTCCCCATCTGCAGTTTGTCCCCAAAGGCAGCCTTCTGCCCAACGACCAGGAGTTTGCCATAGAAAGGGGGAAAATCAGCGCTAACGGGCAGGTGCTGTATTTTTCCACGGACGGGGAGTTTTGCCAGCTGCCACTGGCATTTTGCGATGGCCTGTATTATGCATATGATGCCTGTGACGGAAGGATGGAGACAGGGCGGACGGCGGTAAACCACAGCATTTCCATCACCGTCCCTCCCGGAGGGCGGAAAACCCTCCATATGGCCTATGGCATGGAGGAGACCCTTCCCACAGTAGAAGAAATGTGCCAAAGCGTGGTTGCTTTCAGGGACGGCCTAAGGCAGGAAGCAGGCTTTGAAAATAAGGCGGCCCAGGCCCTGGCAACAGCCGCCAACCAGTTTATTTCCTACAGGGCGTCCACCCAGGGACAGACCATACTGGCGGGCTTCCCCTTCTTTGAAGACTGGGGAAGGGATACCATGATTGCCTTAAACGGCTGCTGCCTTGCCACAGGCCAGTATGGGACAGCCAGGAGCATCCTGGAAACCTTTATGGCATACTGTGACAGGGGGCTGATGCCCAACCTCTTCCCGGAGGGCGGGCAGTCCCCAAGGTATAACACGGTGGATGCCTCCCTTTTGTTTATCATAACTGTCTATGAATATTATAAGAAGACAGGGGATGCCGCTTTTGTAAAAAAGGCATGGAAGACCATGGAGGATATTGTGGGTTGGTACAGGAAGGGGACAGACTTTGGCATTGGCATGGACAGTGACGGGCTGGTCATGGCAGGGCGGGGGTTTGACCAGGTGACCTGGATGGACGTAAGGGTAGGGGATATCCTCCCCACCCCCAGGCATGGGAAGCCGGTGGAAATCAATGCTTACTGGTATAACGCCCTGTGCATGATGGATGAACTGGCACGGACGGCCTATGCGCCGGAGGAAGGCCGGGAGGGCGGGGAGTATGCATTGCTTGCCGCCAAAGTGAAGGAGAGCTTTGAGGGGCAATTCTGGAATGAAGAGGCCGGATGCCTTAAGGATGTGCTGTCCGGGACGAAAGCGGACGGCCAGGTCCGCTGTAACCAGATCTGGGCAGTCTCCCTGCCTTTCTCCCTGCTTTCACCTGAGAAGGAAAAGCAGGTAGTGGATGTGGTGTTCCAAAAGCTTTATACCCCTTATGGCCTCCGGACCCTGGCCCCGGAGGATGGGGAGTTCCATCCCTTTTATGGGGGGCAGGTGCTGGAGAGGGATCTGGCGTACCATCAGGGGACCGTTTGGGTGTTCCCCTTAGGCGCATATTATCTGGCATATCTGAAGGTCAACGGTTATTCTAAGGAGGCCAGGGCGTGTGTGGAGAGACAGCTTGAAAGCATGGAAGCCGCCCTCCGGGAGGGATGCATCGGGCAGCTTCCGGAGATTTATGACGGGGAGAACCCGGTTTCTTCCAAGGGCTGCTTTGCCCAGGCGTGGAGCGTGGGCGAGATACTGAGAGTGTATGATGCACTTAGGGAATAGCAGTATTATTTTGCCCTTCACAAATAAGATTGACGGTTATTGGGAAGAGGCGGGCACAGAGTTGGGCATCTGTTTCAGATACCCCATTTCACAATAAGCCCCCTTTTCCCCAAGCCAGTCAATGAGGCGCCGCAAGGTATTTGCCTCTTTCTCAAAATGCCCCAGTTTTGAATATTTAGAAGCCTTCGGGTGTGCCCGCGGGAATTTACCGTCAGCGCTTGTGTAAGTTTGTGTTTTACAGTATAATTTTTAAAAAGGGCAAATTTGTATCAAAGGTGATGTGGGTATATGGCAAGGAAAGTTGGCATTGGCCATCAGAATTTTGGGGAATTGATCACAGAGAATATATTTTATATAGATAAAACGCTGTTCATAAAGGAATGGTGGGAAAATAATGATGTAGTTACGTTGATCACCCGCCCCCGAAGGTTTGGGAAGACACTGAATGTGAGCATGTTGGAGAATTTTTTTCTGTGGAGTATGCAGGAAGAAGTGATTTGTTTCAGGGGCTTTCCATTTGGCGGGATGAAAAATACCGGAATTTGCAGGGGACATATCCGGTAGTTTATCTTAGTTTTGCAAAAGTGAAAGAACATTCATTTGTGGGTACCAGAAAGAAGATATGCCTGGGTATAAAGAGGTTATACAACAAATACGATTTTTTGCTTGGGAGCGGATGCCTGAACGGAGAAGAAAAAAAGTTATATCTAAAGATGGCAGATGATATGGAAGATCATCTTGCATCGGAAGCCCTGAATATGTTATCCGAATACCTGATGCGCTATTATGGGAAAAAGGTGATCATTTTATTGGATGAATACGATACACCCATGCAGGAGGCTTATACGGGCGGTTACTGGGATGAGCTTGTCCTGTTTATGAGAAATCTGTTTAATGCCACCTTTAAAACGAATCCGTTTCTGGAAAAGGCATTGATGGCTGGGATTACAAGAGTCAGTAAGGAATCCGTTTTTTCGGACTTGAACAATATTGAAGTGGTGGCTACAACTTCTGAAAAATATGAAAGTTCTTTTGGCTTTACCCAGGAAGAAGTCTGGGAAGCTTTGGAAGAATATGGATTGTTTGACCAAAGGGGCAGGGTAAAAAGTTGGTATGATGGCTTTGCATTTGGAAGAGTACAGGATATCTACAATCCGTGGTCAATTATTAATTATCTGGATAAACGGATTTTTACTACCTATTGGGCGAATACAAGCAGTAACAGCTTGGTGGGATGCCTGATCAGGGAGGGGAGCGCACAGACAAAAGTAGCCATGGAGGATCTGCTTTCCGGCAGGAAACTTTGTGCACAGATTGACGAACAGATTGTATTCAGCCAGTTGAAAAGCAACGAAAACGCTATTTGGAGCCTTTTGCTGGCAACAGGCTATCTGCGGGTGGAAAAGTACGGCCTGAACCAAAAAGAACGGATGGAATATGAGCTTGCACTTACAAACAGGGAAGTGGCCATTATGTTTGAGAAGATGATAGATGAATGGTTTAAAGAGTTTACATCCGACTATAATACTTTTGTCAAAGCACTGATGCAGCGGGACATAGATGCCATGAATACTTATATAAACCGGATTTCGGCCGTTACATTCAGTTATTTTGATACCGGTAAAAATCCTTCGGCAGAATCTGAACCGGAACGGTTTTATCATGGATTTGTCCTGGGGCTTATGGTGGATCTGGAGGACCGGTATAAGATTACCTCCAACAGGGAGAGCGGGTTCGGGAGATATGATGTAGTGCTTGAACCGCGCAGGGTCTCGGATGATGCAGTCATTATAGAATTTAAGGTTTGCAGCCCGGCGAAAAAAACAGACATTGGAAGAGGCTGTGGCGGATGCATTAGGCCAAATTGATGCTATGAACTACGCGGCGGCGCTGGAGGCAGGCGGTATTGCGCCGGAGCGGATCCGGAAATATGGATTTGCATTTGAAGGGAAGAAAGTCCTGATTGGCCAGCCTTAAGCCTGGGCCAACCAAAATGGCCCCTAATTACACAAAAACCGCAAACCATTGATTTTACTGGAAAATCCCTGAATTTGCGGCTTCATATAAAAATGGAAGCAATGGGGCTCGAACCCATGGCCTCTCGCGTGTGAGGCGAACGCTCATCCCAGCTGAGCTATGCTTCCATGACAATAATTATAGCACGATAGGCAGGAAATGCAATAGGATTTTTGGTAAAAATCAGGATAAAGGGGGAGAATATGCCAGGGCAGTTTTCGAGGACAGAATTACTATTTGGGGAGGAAGCCATAAGACGGCTCCATACAGCCAGGGTGGCGGTTTTCGGTATTGGGGGCGTTGGCAGTTATGTAGTGGAAGCGCTGGTAAGGAGCGGTGTGGGAAAAATCGACCTGATAGATAATGACAGAGTATGTTTATCTAATATCAACCGCCAGCTTTTTGCCACCCATAGGACCCTGGGGCAGTACAAGGTGGATGCGGCGGAGGAGAGGATCCGGGAAATCAACCCTCATGCGGAGGTTTATAAGCATTGTGCTTTTTACCTGCCGGAGACGGCGGGGCAGTTTGATTTTAAGGCTTATGACTACGTGGTGGACGCCATTGACACAGTGGCGGGAAAGCTGGCGCTTGCAGGGCAGGCGGAGGCGGCAGGGGTTCCCATAATCAGTTCCATGGGGGCGGGCAACAAGGTGGACGCCACAGCCTTTGAGGTGGCGGATATTTATCAGACCTCTGTGTGCCCCCTGGCAAAGGTAATGCGCAGGGAATTAAAAAAAAGAGGCATCGAAAAGCTGAAGGTAGTCTATTCCAGGGAACCAGCATTGCAGCCAGGGGGGCAAAAGGGCAGCCCTGGCCGGGAGTGCGGGGACGCCGGGGCAGGGGAAAAGCCGGGGCGCCGCCAGACGCCGGGAAGCAACGCCTTTGTCCCTCCGGTGGCGGGGCTTATAATGGCAGGGGAAGTCATTAAAGATTTAACGGGATCCGTAAATTGATAAAATAGTTATTTGCTGGTATCTTATTGTTGGAAAATTTAGGTTTTTGTAATAAAATTAATATAGATAGAAAACAAAAGCCCCCAGGAGATTAGCAGGGGGGGGGGTAAGGGGAATTGCCTTTAGGTAAAATGGCGGTATTTTATATGGGAAAGGAAGGGTTCTTATGCTGAAAAGTTTTATATTTAACAACAAGCCGGAAGAAGACGAGTTAAAGGAAAGGTTAAAGGTTGCCCGGGAGAAGCTGTTTCAGCAGCAGGCCCGGATTAAGGAACACAAGCTGCCGGTGCTGGTTTTGATGGAGGGCTGGGGGACAGCAGGAAAAGGCAGCGCCATTGGCCACATCATCCAGAATATTGACCCCAGGTTTTTCAAAGTGGCGGCTATGGCACAGCCCACCGAGGAAGAGGCCAGGAAGCCTTTTCTTTACCGGTATTTTGCAAAGCTGCCGGAGGCGGGGAAATTTATGATCCTGGATTCCGGCTGGATGGAAGAAGTGACCAGGAAGTGCCTGCAGGGGGATATGGATAAGAAGGCCTACGACCAGCGGATCAGCAGCATCAAAAGATTTGAGCGGCAGCTTACGGATAATGGGTATCTGGTAATGAAGTTTTTCTGCCACATCAGTGAAAAGGAGCAAAAAAAGCGCATAGAGGGCCTGTCTATGGATATTGATACCAGATGGCGGGTAGACAAATATGATAAGTGGCAGAACAGGCATTATAAAAAGTGCAAGGAAGTTTTCCAAAAGTATATGGAGGATACTGACACGCCTTCTGCCCCCTGGTATATCATTGATTCCAAGTCAAAAAAATGGGCGGAACTGCAGATCCTGGAGAACCTTACCCAGGGGATAGAAGTTGCCCTGCAGAATAAGAGCCTGGCAGTCCCGCTCCTTCAAAATGTGTTCCCCCTTGTGAATATGCCCAGGCTCTCGGAGGTTTCCCTGGACTGCTTTATGGAAGAGAGGGACTATGAGGAAGAGCTGAGCAGGCTCCAGGCTCATTTGGGAGAGCTCCATAACCGTCTATACCGGAAAAAGATCCCTGTTGTGATTGCTTATGAGGGCTGGGACGCCTCGGGAAAGGGCGGCAACATCAAACGGCTTACTAGGGCGTTGGACCCAAGGGGCTATGAGGTGCACCCTATCGCCAGCCCGGAGCCCCATGAAAAGGCAAGGCACTATCTGTGGCGTTTCTGGACCAGGCTTCCCAAGACCGGGCATATTGCCATTTTTGACAGGAGCTGGTACGGGCGTGTGATGGTGGAGAGGCTGGAGGGTTTTTGCAGTGAGAACGATTGGAAGAGGGCGTACAATGAAATCAACGAGTTCGAGAAGGAGCTTTATGACTGGGGCGCAGTGATCATTAAGTTTTGGGTACAGATAGATAAGGACACCCAGCTTGCACGCTTTAATGACAGGCAGAACACACCGGACAAGCAGTGGAAGATCACGGAGGAGGACTGGCGGAACCGGGAGAAATGGGATGGCTATGAAACCGCGGTGAATGAGATGGTCCAGAAGACCAGCACTGCTTATGCCCCCTGGTATATTCTGGAGTCAGTGGATAAGAAATATGCCAGGATCAAAGCCCTTAAGATTGTGATAGAAGAGTTGGAAAAAGTGCTGGGCTGACCAGCAGGGGGTTCCGGTGGGAGCCCCCCCGTTTTTAGCCCAAAGGAAGCTTCCCTGCGCCAAAGACGGCGGGAATTGCCCTGCGTGGCCGCAATTTTCATCCTTCACCCTTTAGGGCAAGAGGATTTTTTGGCATATTTCCGCTGGAGCTTTTTGGAAAGCTTATTTGGCTCTTTTACTTTTTGGGGAGGGCGCGCCTGTCTTTTTTCCGCCAGGAAAACATAATAGCCGTTGATTTCATATACCATGACGCCGCCGAACAGGGAAGTGAATTTATTTTTGTACCAGGGAAGGCGTTTGGCCACCATCAGCATTCTGCCCCCTGGGGCCAGCCGGAAAAAGCCGGTCTCAATAAAATGTTTTGCCACTGAAAAATCCGTATGGTATGGGGGGTTAGACAAGATCAGGGAAAAATCCTTTTCAGGAATATTTTCAAAGCCGTTGCTTGGCCGGATATCAATTTCCGGGACCTGGTTTAGGCGTGCATTGATCTTTGCATATTCTACGGCTGTCCCGGAACTATCGCACATGACCACATTTCTTCCGCTTATAAGTTTGGCCGCAAGGATCCCCACAATGCCATAACCGCAGCCCAGGTCAAGGACTTTGTCGTCAGCCCGGAAATCTGCTTTTGAAAGCATGGCCAGAGTACCAGCATCAATGGCGGAGGGAGAAAAAAGCGACGGGTGGGTGCAGAACTTTAGCGGTATGTTTTTAATCTCGGCTGTAATCGTTATATCCATAATCATCCTTTATGCTGCCAACAGCCCGTGGATCTGGGTGTTGGCACAATATCTGTATGCCGGACGGGTCCGGCGGCCCTTTGTCTGTCCACTCTATCTTACCATAAGCAACATTATGCGTCACTGTTTTTTGCAGATATATTATTGCCCGGGCTGCTATAAGCTGTGCTGCACAGAACTCATCGGTAGTTTCTGGACAGTGGTTGTGATGCTGCCAGGTGTGTGGTATAATTTCAATGCCATTTTAGAAAACCCAGGATAGCAATTCTCCCAGAGAAAGGGAGGAAAATTTCACAGGAGGCTGCTATGTCAGAGGAATTGGTTTATGAAATACTTTCAGCAGTGGAAGAGATACCGGAAGGGAAGGTTGCCTCTTATGGGCAGATCGCCAGGCTGGTCGGCAGGGAGAAAAATGCCAGGCTTGTGGGGAAAGTGTTAAGCATGGCGGAGTATTATGGGAAATATCCCTGCCACCGGGTGGTAGGCCATGCAGGCAGGATCGCGCCCTGTTTTCATAGCCAGCGGTCTTTGCTGGAGAGGGAAGGGGTGACATTTCGGGATGAGGCCCATGTGGATATGAAAAAACATCAGTGGGACTGTTGAAGGCCATTTAGATAGTGTAACTTTACTTGGGGAATTTTTCCAGAAAATAAAACGGAGCACCTGCT
>OFGA01000361.1_pt1 | contig 39476 bp, 54 predicted proteins | sample 1521471 | NCBI WGS metagenome assembly OFGA01 (sample SAMEA3504086, study PRJEB24116) | mouse gut metagenome | biome: mouse gut; feature: mouse-associated habitat; material: faeces | place: Denmark | collected 2011 | reverse complement strand
AGTCAGCCACACAGCAAGCATGAAACATAACCTTAATTAAGTTGGATTATACTAGCAGCTATTTTGGGGCTTTTTCGGAAAGTTTTGATATTATGAGGGAAGAATTGATTTATGCAAAAAAAAGGGAACAAGAAGCTGATAAATTGAGAAGAGAAATGATAGCTTCGATTAGTCATGATATCAAAAATCCGGTGGCTTCGATTCAGGCTGTAGCTGAGTATCAATGCCTGACAACTGACTCGGATGAACTACGGCAGGAGTTCCAGATAATCGTGGAGAAAACAAATCAGATTAGCGGAATGATTGCAAATCTGCATACCAGTATGCTAAATGATTTAGACAGATTGGAGGTTAATTCTGTAGCAACGGAAAGTTATGTAATAGAAAAAGCTCTCCATCACGCAGATTTCAAAAGAAAGATAAAAGATTTTACCATTTTAGAATGTCTTGTCATGATTGACAAAGTACGGATTCATCAAATTATGGATAACATTATTTCCAACAGTTATAAGTATGCTGATACAGAAATTGAAGTCATGTCACACTTTGAGGGTGAATATTTGTGCATCAGCATCAAGGATTTTGGATCAGGAGTGAAAAAGGAAGAAGAAGTCTTTTTAGCACAAAAATATTTTAGAGGGCAAAATGCAAAGGAAAAGGAAGGATCAGGATTAGGTATATATATATCTGAATATCTGATTAAAAGTATGGATGGAAAGCTTCGTTGTTATTCAGAGGAAGGAAAATGGTTTGAAATTAAATTATGGCTTTTATTGGCGTCTTGATCTTTTGGTTTTTACATAATAAGGAGGAAATATGCTAACATATTTTAAAAAGAAATGGTTATTTAGTAGCTATATTATTTTACTTGGGATAATTGTGGCATTATTATCAATTTTTCAAGGGATAATGCTTCAATTAATAGTTGATACTGCGGTTGGAAATCTTGATGTAGGTTTTACTAGAATTATTTTAATTGTAATCTTTTATGTAGTGCTTAACTATTTATTCGGTTTTTTGTATAAGAAAAACCTTTTCAGAATTTCTACGGATGCAATTGCTCATATTAAAAATTGCTTGATAGAATCTTTTTTGAATGAAAGGAATGTAAGCAATCATGAATTGACAGAGAAGTTAGCTGTAATGGAAAAGGATGTATCTCAGGTTTTTGAAAATTATTACACTAATTTTTTTGTACTTATAAATCAAATCATTCTTTTTTTTGTAGCTGCATTATACTTATTCTATACGAATGCTCTTTTAACTTTTGTGGTATTATTTAGCGGTATAATTAGTATTCTGATACCACAGGTTTTTGTGATGCGTGCGCAGACAGTAAATGCACAATATCTTAACGCAAATAAAGAATATGTGCATAATGTCAAGGAACTGATAAGCGGCTTAACTACTATTAAAATGTTTGAACTGGAAAAGAGTATTAAAAAAAAGGTTCAGGATTCAAACATGAACCTTGAAAAAAAACATCGCAGCCAACTAAGCTACCAATCATTTATAGAATGTCTGAGCAGTTCTATGAGTTTCTTGGTTCTTGCATGCAATGTGGTTTTTGCTGGATATTTATCGTATAAGGGTTATTTTACTATTGGCACTGTATTAGCGGTTATGCAGATTATGAATTTTGTCATGTATCCTCTGATGCAGATTCCTAGTATCATAATAGGAATGAAATCTGTTAAGCCGGCCATCAATAATATTGAAACATATATGAATGGAACAGAAGAAATGGGCGAAAGAAGGTTAGCATTAGATTCATTTAGAAGCATAAAATTTGATCATGTCTGCTTCGAATTAGGTGATACAAAAGAGTCTATTCTTGAAGACATAAATATAGATTTTCAAAATAATAGAAAATATGTGGTTGTTGGGAGCAGTGGAAGTGGCAAGACAACATTAATAAAATTAATTTTGGGATTATATAAAGACATTCAGGGAAGTATAATGATAAACCAGGATAAAAATCTAAAAGATCTCTCTTTTTTTGAATGGCGCAAAATGATAACCGTTGTAGAACAGGATATATTTTTATTCAACGATACAATTAAGTACAATGTATGTTTTGAAAAAAACAATCCAGAAATAGATATATGGAAATTGTTTAACATTGTAGGGTTACAGGATTTTATAGCTGCAAAGGAAAACAATCTTGAATATATGATTGATGAAAATGGAGATAATATATCAGGAGGAGAAAAGAAGCGTTTGGCAATGGCACGTGCTCTATACAAGCAGTCTAAGATAATATTGGCAGATGAGCCTACATCCGGATTGGATGCAGCTAACGCAAAACAAATAGAAGATGTACTTATAAATAGTAACCAAATGGTTATTCATGTTACGCATAATCTTGATAAGGAAATTTTGCAGCGGTATGATGAAATAATTTGTATGCAAAACGGCAAGGTTGTTGGTGTTGGTAATTATGATACGCTGTATTCCCAAAATTCATGCTTCCAAAAATTGTGTGAAGACTATAGATACAAAAAAGAAGTGTAATTTATTTATAATTCTAAAGAGTGTTTACCAGTGTTGTATTCGAGACATTAGAACTTGCTGAAAAAAGTCAAAAGCAATGGTGGGATTTTAGAATTGCCAGAGGAGTATCACGCAAGATTATTTCCTGAATGGGCGCTCACAACACCTACAAGTTGTTACTGTTCATTTCGTGACAGCTTTTTAGTTGCTCCATCTGTTATTTGAATGAGGCGTTCTAATAGGTACCCCAACTATGAAATAAATGTGTATTTGTTTCATAGTTGGGGTGCTAATACTCCTTGCTGTATATTTTAAAAATAAAAGTGAAATAATATATTTAAATCACCTGTAAACAAGCACGAGGATTCCTGGTGCGCATAAATTAAGATATATATGCAAGGAGCTATAAATATGCCAAAAAATAATAATGCTATAAATCTAAAGGACTTGATAATATCGCGCATTGAAGAAGTAAAACAAGTAAAGAAAAATAATCAGCAAAAGGATGAAACCTTTCAAGCGCATGCAAAAGAAACCCGTGATCGAATCAGAAATTTCGCAGATCAGTTTAATGATATATAGCAATTGGTGAGATCATATACACTCTATCTGCAACATCGAATCCTATATCCTTAAGCATTTTTATCGTAAATTCCTGAATTTTGTTTAGTATTTCAATTATAGTGGGCATTGTGTCACTCGCCTGTATACATTTACTAACTTTTCCGACTACAGTGATCTCTCCGCCCAAAACATATCCTAAGTGTTCTTTTGGAATTTTAAGCCAATCTTTATCAATTAAGACGATATATTTATTATTGCATAACAGCGCATCATATGGAATAAGTTCTTTTAAAAGGGCTATTTTGCTTCTTATCTCGCTAAATTTTTCGCTCGAAAATCTATCCGATTCGCTATCGTATTGGGAATAAATGTTTCGATAGGTTTCATCGCATAATTTTTGTATCCTTTCAAAATCTATATAATAAAACATATCGCTCAGAGAAATATATTTTTTTAACGCTGGGTCTGAAGTATCTGTTAATAGTCCCTTTTGCTCTATATATTCATGAAACTTACTATACATATTATCCCTTTGTACTTTTACTATTACATTTTGAGCCGTTTCGGTATTATTTTGGTTGTTTTGACTCCCCTCTATCACATCCGTAACAGTTCCCTCCACACCAAGTAATCCGCCACCAACTTTTCCATTCAAATTAACTTCACTGTTTGCCTTTTCACCAATATTTTCATTTGAATTTTCAAGTATATGCGTTGCCTGCAACTCTTTTGGAAAGCCCTTATATTTTTGAGCTGTAAACGATTCAAGAAAATTTGTATTTAAGTATATAAAATCCATAAACTGAAAATTATTTGCGTTATTCCCCATAACTTAACCTCCTCGTAAGGTATCTCAACTAAAATGCGCGTTCATGCCGTTTGGAATAATATTGTAAAGAACTTAATATATCTTCTAAAATAATGGTCGATGTCCCTATGGAATATAATCATCACTTTTATAGTCAATGGCATTTTCTCTATAAATTCCCATACTTTTAGAAAACTCCATTTTACATATGGGACACATAAAATTTTTTTCAATTCTTAATGGCGGCTCTTTCAAAAGCAAAACCAACGATGATTCTCCCTGATGATTTGCATAATAATTATCTAATGTATTCTGTTCTTCTTCTGATAACATTATATCATAATAGGCATGTTCTTCACCGCAATTTGGGCAAGATGGATTGACTCGATAGATTTTGCATTTTGTACTCGTTATTTCTTTCATAAATTTCACATGACCACGCTTTCTTTGCCTGCCTAAAATATTTAATTGACTTTCATGCCAGGCAAAATTTTCAGGCTAAAACAAGTTATCTTTGCTCTTGCGTCCAATCTTCTATTGTTAAACCAGCCACACGGTTAAATTCTCTCGTATTGTTTGTCACAATAATAAGCCCTCTTGACTTGGCGTGGCTCGCTATCAATGTGTCCATCGGACCAATCGGTGTTCCTTTCTTTTCAAGTTCTGCCTTGATTCTCCCATACTCTTCGGCAGCCCGTTCGTCAAATTGCAAAATTGTGATCGGGGAAAGGAACAGAGACATTGCAATACGGTTTCTCTCTACTGCCATGCTCTTCTCAACACCATGCATCAATTCTGCATAAGTAATTGCTGAAATGCACAGTTCTTCCGGATCATGCGAAAGAAATTTTTTAATCACAGTATCTGGTTTATGCTTAATAGCATAAATGCAGATGTTTGTATCTAACATATACTTCATAGAGCCTCACGCTCCTGCTCCACAGACTTATCGCGCCCATCATTCATGAAATCCTCTGAAAAAAGATTCAAGCTGCTTAAAAATCCAGACCATCTGTTTTCTTTTGGCATTAATATGACAATATCTCCGATTTTGTTTATAGCCACTTCCTCATCATTAAAACGATATTCTTTCGGCAGTCTAACTGCCTGGCTTCTGCCATTTTCAAATACTTTTGCTGTCATCATCTTTAAGCACCTCCTTATATTATAGTATATACCACGATATATATCATGTCAATGCCATCAGAGTCTGTATTTATTTTTTTACAGTAATAATGTATCACAATAACACTCAGATTGTCTTTATTCCACAAGAGTGCCGCTTTTGTTCCAAGACATTTCCAGCAAATAACAGATTCCTGATTAACAGTGGGAACATTTTATAGGATACCCACTTTCATTGCGGACTTATATTCGATATTCTATATCATGAACATTCATATAAATTATATACTTTCTGCTTGCTGCAGAACAGATATTTTCAGGATTCCCATATAAATAAAGGCTATCTGCGTGTGTGTAATATACGATCCATGTCGCGGTCTTTTTCCTTTTTTATGTGCTTATCTGGCTTTATGATCCATTCGCTGCGCTTTTTCATTCTCTTTTTCATGAGCTCCCCCTGTGCGTAAAATTTGTTTTCTCTATTCTTACGCAACAGGAAGGAAACTCTTGTTAATGTATATTTATCAACCTTACAAATATCACAGCTTTTTTACAGCACGCCGCCAGCCTCTTGATGTACATCTCCTGGCAAAACGTTTAGACCTGATACCCGCCAGTCAGTTTTTATGATACATTCCCATTTTTATCCCTAAAACTGAAATACTTTATCTTGTTCCGCTCTTATAAGACGAATGATAACAGGTCTGTTCAAATCAATTTTATTATTCACTTCCTCTTTTTTACCTGGCATTTTCCCGTTGGGTATAAAGTATCCGCTTGTAACCTCGTACGTTGGCAAATTACAATCTTTAGACTGTATATAATGTTTCCATTCTTTATAGGAAAATAATTTGCCCTGCATGTCATTTCTGCTGCATTTCAGCGCTTGTGTGAAGTAATACTGATTGCTGTTTACACCAAAAAATCCAATGCAGATATAACTGTCTTCTTTTTCCTGTTTTCTCAACAGTCTTTTGAGTATTGCCTCCGCTTCTGTTTCTTTTCCTGATAACATTAAAAGGGCAACTCCTGAGCGTGTATTGTGATCCAGCCGTATTAATTTATTATTCCAGTAAAAGTTCCACTGCTCCGGCGCCGTCCTCCATCCATAGTTATACGAAAATTTATCATGCTTTCTTGCCATGATGGAATCCTCCGTTTTCATTAATAAAGGCAAGCAATATCTTCATTTATTGCTTGCCTTACACTTCTTTATAATTACTGCTTATTAAATTTTTTCCTATTAGTCATTCATTTTTAAAATCGCATTATGATGAACCATAACCGTTATCCGCATCACCTATTTTTTCGTACAGCGGATTAAATCCATCCTCGCTGGTCATTACAAACGCACCAGAATCATTCATTATTATATGATACATAATGTCTCCAAATAAATCAGACTCCATTAAAAAGTACGTAACACCACATATATTTTCCTGCTTAATGGATGACCATGTTCCACTGTATCTCATAAAGCGGACACCTTCTGTTTTTATCAAGTATATCCCTCCCTAGCATTTTTTTGCAATCTCAATTTTTCTTTTTCTCAAAATTTTTCTGAACAATCAAATTTTCCATGTGCATGTTGTAACGCGGCGGAATAAAGTACCCATCTACTGCAGCTTTCCTGCAAATTAATTTCCCAAAATGCGTTTTAGTATTGTTGCCCTATGTCTTTACCAGACGATTTTCAAGTGTGTGTAATCAACCGGTGATTCCTTCAGGCTTTCTACCACCCTGTCATAACGGAAGAACCAGCTCATGTTCTTCACATTGATGTGTTCCGCTATCTTCTCGAGCGGTGCGCCGTCTTTAATCATCAGCGCCTGACTCAAGATACGCAGGTCATTATAGGTAAACGGCCTCACGCCGCAGGCTGTGCAGGCTTCATGGAGCCGGTTCTGCAGTGCCCTCGCGCTTATTGCCTTTCCTTTTTTGTTCAGGAAAAAATATGGCTGGCTGTCGGTACGCTGCATGGAATACCGGTTAATCAGTTCCACAATATCTTCCGGTAGTTTTACAAAGCGGTAAGCGTGTTCCGTCATTTTCAGGCGGATTCCGAAATTACCGTCCGCATCCTGCAGGAGCATATCCCGCCTTAAAGAAACCAGCTCATTTGTGGTAAGCGTTGATCGAAGCACCATAGAACAGGATAGAAAACCTGTCATATCGCCCTCGGACTTAAAATAAGCCAGAACTTTGTCAATACTGTCCAGTTCGGGCAGATCCTCCATACGGAACTGCAGATCCGGAAATATTACATCAATTACGGAAAAGAGGTTAAGGTATCCTTCCTGAATTTCCAAAATATCCGCATTTTCGTCCATATAGCGTGCTACGGCACGCAGAACGCTCAGATTGTAGTCCGTAGATTTCATTACACTGCTTTTTCCGTTGAAGTATGCTTTTATTGTTTCCTGCGTAATGTCAAGAAAATCGCACTTCGCATAGTCGCATAAAGCATTAAAAACATAGGTGTACTGCTGTTTCGTCCGTTCTTCCTGTATCTTTTCAGAATAATACTTCTTTAAGATAGTGATAAATTTGGTGCTTAAATAGGGAGAAAACGCAACAGTCTCTGTCTCAGCCATAAAACCCTCCTTTGCCATTCATAGAAAAAATCAGGGAAAGTGTAGTCAACTACGCACTATGGGAATGGAGCATCCCTTTCTCATGCCCCTCCTTTCATTTTTGCGCAGCTTCCTTTCTTTCCCTTTTTTCTTATTTATTCATTAACAAATCTCAATGCCTCAGATTGAGGCTGGAAATAACGAAACAGGCATGGTATCCCGCTCCGTTATTTCCATAGTGCGTAGTTGTCTGCATAGAATGATGTTCCAACTATTCCAGACCTGTCCAGTCGCCATGTAGCTCTGATATACTGCGTTTCTTATATATAACATTCCCGGAATCATAGCATGGCGTCAGCTGCCTTTTTTCCACACGTTCTTTGAACCGGTTCCGGCATAATTGCTCTGTCGTAACGGCCCGCCCAATCTGTGCATATTCCTCCTTTTCCTTATTCCATGCAAACGCGGCGTATTCATATGTACTGCATTTCTCCGCATCCGTATAGCTGGTCAGTGTGATGCCGGACTCAGCTGCCCATCCCATCTCTTCCTCAAAACTGTGTCCTATCCGGGCCAGCTTCTCTTCATCTACATCTAAAACGGCTATAATCCTCATTCCTCTTCCTCCTCATCCTGCATCGGATACCAGTGGTATTCGCAATCTATATTTTCACATTGTCCGTTCCACATGAGGCTTCCGCACTTAGGGCAGTCTGATACCTCATACGGTCCTCCACCCTGCATCTGCTCACATCCTTTCTCCGGCAGGTTCCATTTTTTTCATTTCAAGGAATTCGTTTAACTTCCCTGGAAGCTGCTTTATCATATCTATCCGCTCCTGTATCCGGGATATGGGATTTCCTTTGCTGTCATAGTCATCGTACATAAGGGAAACCATAAAACTAAGGATTAATTCCTTCAGTTCGTTGCTTTGCTCCTTTACCTGTTTTACAATCTCTACTCCTTCTTTCAGCAGTTCTCCCAAAAGGATACAGCAGCTTTCATTATCGGTACCAGACTGCTCCAGCCATTCACGCAGGCTGTGTTCTTCTGCACCTGTCCCGCAGTGGTTTTCTTGTATAAAATACCGGACTTTTTCCCCATCGTATATTCTTCCTAATGGGAAAAGGGCGCACACTGTAGGCTTAGCATCCTGCACAAGACATTTGTTGTGAAACAGGAAAGGACATCTTGCATCCGTCCTTAACCGGACAATAGGAAGTCCGGAATCTTTGCCCACGTACATCTCGCAGTATGTAATGAGCAGCTCCTTAAAAGAAATATCAAGATATTTCTGCAGACGCATAATGTCATAAGCAGTAAGCAGGATATCTCCTCTTTCTTTGCAGCACTGGCCACAGCAGTTGCATCAGAACCGGAATGTTCCCTCTGGTTCAAGGTAATTTAAATTCATGATATCTTTATAAGCCATCCTATAAAATGCTCCTCTCAAATAAAATAATAGTTAGGCGTCCTGGCTCCGTTCAGATCAAGTGCAAATTCCAGTATATCCGGAACCACATCCCTGATATGCCCGTATTTCTTTTCTTCAGCACAGTAATCCATCTGGCCGCCATCAATTTCTTCACAGAACTGGTCAAACAGGGTATAATCAATGGATGCGTCACAGCCTTCCGCAAAAAAGTCCGGCTCCGCCCCTTGTATCGTCATGATCCGCCCATCCTCCAGCACAATCCATATTGCATCAGACATATATGCCCTCCTTTCTTAGAACATAAAAAAGACAGAATAACTCTGCCTTCTCCAATACGGCTGCAAGCCGGGCTAAATAATATCTTAGTGGAATATCTACGCGGGAACCGCTATTGTTACTTCGCGCTTTTCCCGGTCAAAATAATATACATGGTCAGAAAGGTAATCCTCGGGCTCTACAACGTAGTTATTTGCCTTGTTTACCATTTCTGTAAGATAGGAAACATCTGTGTTTGGGTCTGAACGTACGGCGATAATTTCGTGAACGGAACTGGGCAACAGGTATAGATTGCTGTCAAGCTGGTCTGCCAGTTTTTTCAGTACAGGTATATTTAACAGCATCGCTGCGCCAAAAAAAAGCGATTGGTTTGCAAGGACTATCATTTCTTTCTCTATAAGCATGACATCCATCCCGTTCTGCGCTATATATACCGATTCTTCCGGAAAAAAATTCAATATTGGTGTTACAAGTGTATTGTCCTTGCGGTATGTATTTTCCAGTGCAGCCTGATAGATATCATTAATGTCCCTGTGCCACATGAGAATCTGCTTCCTGCTTACATAGAAGCCATTGCAGCCCCATTCTGTACAATCACAATAAAACAGGATTGCAAGGTCCAGGAATTTAATACATGCTTTCCCTTCCATATCCGCCTTGTTCTTTTTGTAATTCAATAAACGCAGGAATATTTTTTCCTTTACGCTCTCCCAATTGATGGAAATATTAATTTCATTCATTATATCTTTATCCTCCTTTTATTAAATTCCGCAAAAGCACTTTTCACAGCGTGAAATCAGCATCCATTTCCTGAATCTCGTCCGGATCAATCCAGTCTGCTTCACAAAAACAGGCAGGCTCTCCGGTTACAGGATCTGGAACTAAGTCACCTGCGTCAAGAACGACCTCTTGCGCTTTGTATGCTTCCTTTACACGTTCGATTGCATTTTCCAGGCCGTCTGTACCGGCTTCTTTTGTGTCAACGACAACAATTCTTCTTAATATCTCTGTGACTGCTATGCATTGTTTCATTACATATACCTCCTGAATTTTCAAAAAACGCTCAGGGATGGTAAAATCCTTGAGCGTTTCTATAAAATTTATCTGATTTGTTTACTGTTATGTCCTATGAACCGGACTGCTCCGTAGCCCTGATTCCTAATTGCAGCCAGTTCACAGTCCGGCTCATCCACGCCGACATTTCCTAAAAAATCCCCGCCGGATGTCTGTATCTGATAATATCCCTCACCCGGATATTGGGGATGCGGATAATACCGGCATACAATCTCACGCATATCTGCTTCATGTTCTGCAATAACCATAGACATAGAAATCCTCCTTTTATTCATACTGCAATCTATCACCTGATAGCTAATGTGGTTCCTGCGAAATCATGCCAAGATAATACATATCCTTTTTTCCGTTCCAGAAATGTGCGGCCAGATCCTCCAGGCGTTTCTTCCCATTTTTTAATGCCGAAAAATCTGCTTTTACATCGTCATTTGCATAACCTGAGTGGTTATTGTGGGAAATCGTAAGGCGGAACCTTTCGCCGCTTTCTACCCATCTGCCTTTTCCGTTGTTCTTTGCAATTGGATATGCACCAATAGTCAGTCCGTACAAATCAGGATATTCGGGCGTATTGCGACTGCTCCAATCCTCTAACTGGATCTCTGTTCCATTTGGCATGACTGCCCTTTCAATGATTTCCATGATTGCCTCCCTTCTACTCTTTATTCAGATTTGGCTTTTTCTGAGGCTGTTACCAGGTAACACATGATGCTGCATTCCGGAAATACTTCAGTATCCATATTTCCTCTGTCCGGTTCCAGTTCGTCAAGATATACCGGATGCCCCTTATAATCTTTCAGCATCGAGTGGCCGACCGTTCTTTCCAGTGCCGCCCTCTGCTGAAAGACTTCCGGAAAGTCTTTCCTTATCCTGTTCCAGTAACCAAAACCTCCTTTCACACACCCCACGCAGTTATTATTTGGATAACCCATTTCATACATCAGGGGTCTGGGAAAAGAAAACAGCTTTTTAAAGAGCCCGTGAACATCTTTCTTTGATAAATTTTTCTCAATCAAAGGAAATTCGTGCTCTGCCTGCGGATTTTCTGTCGCAGTCCGGTCTGCCCTGTTCCTTTCTTTTAAATCAAAGCCCCACACATAAATAAGCTCACATCCATGATGTTCTGCTTCCCACTGCTTCCGGATTCTCTTTTTGAGCCAGTTCGTACATGGCGCAAACCCGTTCCGGGGATTGCGGAAACCGCCAAATGCCCTGACGCAATCTTCCACGCATGCATACTGGCTTGATTTTAATATTTGAATCTCCTTTCCGATTGCTTTTTCGCAGTCATGGATAAATCTCATACTGTCCTCGTGCTGATCGGCAATATCAATATAAATCCACTCGTCAACATTGCCTGCAAGGTATCCTGCCATGAAGGATGATATTCCTGCCGAGATCCAGCATACTTTTAATTTCTGTTTCATAACACCACGAAACAAATTCCGTTCGTGGATAGGGCGTCTGGCCTCCCATGCTACTTCGATACGGCTTTCGCAGAACAGCTCCCACCATACCTCTTTCACGCCGTTGATCCGCCCTTTTCTTCTCTGTGTTTGACACCCTCACAGGTCAACCCGGTTTACCGGGATTCGTTATTACTCCTTTCCTGAAATGATTTTGTTGTTAAATCCAATATCCTGATACCGACCTGTTTTCATGTAATCTCCCGGGATTTTTCGGGACAGCGGCATACTCAGCCGTTTATTACCGATAAGTAAAATCAGCATTTTTCCATACCTCCTAACAAGTTTTTACAGAGCCTGCCGATCATTTGGCAAGTTCCCTGACACATTTTCCCGCGCAATGTAAATCGCGTTCTATGCCAATTAACAGACGGTTTCTGTAAGCTTTCAGTTCGCTCAGCATAACGCTTCCCCATTCCCATTCATATCCTATGGTGGCATATCCGTACAGCTCCCAGTCATCTTCGTAACGTTCACCGCCTACAACAAGCCATGTCCCGGCTCCACAGGGATTGAAATATTTAACGATTACTTCCGCTTCAAACATATCTTCGGTTTCAGGGAATAAACCTATCTGTTCCAGCTTTTCTTCAATTTCTTTTGTCATAAGTTCCATATAAGTACTCCTTTTAATCAATAAAGAATAGTATAAGATCCCTGCTTCGTATCAAGCGCAGATTGTATCATATAAATTGACACACACATAATCCGTATCCAATCTGCGCTCCAGCTCATCATAGCTGCCTGCGGATATCCCGTACTTTGCAAACCATTCCAACATATCGCTCTCCTGGAAAAAATAAATTTCCATATCTGTTTCTTCTCTCAGCATCTTTTCGTAAACCGTGCCGCCTGCATCTGCATCCAGCTTCAGCAAGACACGGTACCTGACATCCAAATACACGCCGTAAACATCAGTATTGATAAAGATGCGCTCTCCTGGTTCTTCTGCACGAAGGACGAAATCCAGTCCATAATGCTCGGCAATCTTTTGGTATGCATCATAAAGAGGACTCCATGCCGTCTCCAACTCTAAGCAAATATAAGTGTCCTCAATGTCCATGCAGACAACATCTCCCCGAAAGCAAATACCGTCCGTAGGAATATTCAGCCGTTCCAACAACAGAACCAGCCGTGTGTCGGCATGAATCCCCATTGAAGGGTAACAGCCTAACAAATCTTCTTTCAAACGGGATACGGCATTCCCTGGAGTATCCTCTTTCGGGAATAAAACTACTGTGTCAGAGCATACATTCGCCATACCGCACTGCCTCCTTCCAATGAAAGATTCCTGTAATCTGAGCTTCATTTCTCATAAAATTCCTCCTTTAAAAAACAAAAAGGCGGTACGGAATGTTAACCGTATCGCCTTTCATATTATAATATTCCTGATTTCCTGCTTACTTTTACAGTCCCTGCAACATAGCCAGAATATGCATATCACCTTTATATAATATAATACGAAGGAATGCTCTCCCTGTTTATACTCAGTGCGAACATAATAATGACAGGAATTGTATCTTCATGGTTATCATAATTCGTTCTTTCCGAATTGTAATCCATCTGCCCGCCATCTTTTTCTTCGTAAATCCCATCATATAAAGTGTAGTCGATTGCACTATCGCAGCCTTCCGTGTAAAAAATCGCATTCCGCAAAGCTGTATTCCGGAACTTCCTACGTTGCCAGGACAAGCCGTACTGCATCTTCCATAACTTATTCACTCTTTTATGTCAGGTGCGTTTTCGCTGTCCCTTACACACCTTTCACAATGACAGTCCTCCTGGTCGCAGTAATGAGATCCTTCTTTTCCGCTTTCGATATACGGATAGCATACCGGTTTTCCAAACTGCATCAGGGCATCCGTTATGCTTTCACGGACTTCTGCTAAAATTCGCATATCCCATGGGAACAGTTTTTCCCTTTCTTCATCCGGAATGCCAAGATAGCTGCAGCATACATCATAAGTCGCATTGTCTATCAGATCCTGTTGACGCACCATAGCATCTGTCATTTCCAGTTCTTTACTGCTGGTTCTTATTTCGTCCATATTTGCCTCCAAATAAAAAACTGCCCATTGACCACAATAGTCACAAGCAGCTTTCCTTCCTTATTATATTATTTAAAACTTAAACTTTGAGATTCCGTAAATCGGAATAGTGATTGTGTTATCAGCTTTTCCGCCGCAGGTATTTCCTTTTGCATACAGCACGTAGTCGGCTTTCTTCTTTTCCAAAGCTTCTGCTGCAGTCTTTCCGCTGTTTTTTCCGGATTTAACTTCAACCGCATATGTCCTTTCCGATGCCAGTTCTTTTACATAAAAGTCAATCTCACCGTTACCCAGGGTTGCAAAAGCGGGGGTTTCCAGTGCGATTTCGCTCGGGTGTGCAATCCGGCGCCTCAAGTCAAGGTAAACAAAATTTTCGTTTATAATACCGGATACCGTGGCTTTTGGGACGCCTGCCTTTATCAGAAAATAGTTTGCAAGTCCGATGTCTAAGAAAAAGCATCTTGCCTTTGCCTTAAAATCCAAAATGTTGCATTCAGGCAGCTTGCCGGCAAACCCTATGATCCCGGAACTATAAAGCCAGTCGATCGCCCTGTTTATCGTTGCCTTGGTTATATTGCTGGAGTAATCCTTCACAACAATGCCCTGCAGTTCCTCGCTGAAGCTGTCCGCGTCAAAGCCTTTCTTCTCTTTGGCCAGAATGCGGGCAACACCAGAGAAGATGTTTTCATAAACAGCAGCGTCCAGTATGTCCTCGAAGTATCTCCTGCTCTCATTGGTAAAAAGGCGGATGATTTTTAGCAGTTCAGCCTGACAGTCCTGCAGGGGCGCATTTTTCAGATATTTCAGGACAACACTCGGATACCCGCCAATCATGCAGTAATCATTATATAATTTCTGCAGCTCCTGATAGATTTCTGCATCACTTTCTCCGCACAGACTCATCTTCTCATACAGATCGATGCTGTTAAGGGCTGTCAGAAATTCTTCAAATCCAAGCGTGCAGATTTCAAGGTAATCCAAGTCACCGGAAGAATACTTAAACTCCTGTTTCAAAATTCTTCCCAAATAACTCCCTGTAATGATGAAATCGCATTTCAGCGTGCGCGTGAATTCCCGGATGCGGTTATAAATGTCTGCCGATTCCTGAATTTCGTCAATGATAACAATTGTGTCCTCTGAATCCTCAAAATCAGGCTGATACCTTTTAATCAGTTCATATATTGGATTCTGGTATCTTTTCCCTGATTTCATTTCCTGCCACAATTCCTGGTACTGCACCAAAAAAAGTTCCCCGGAAAGATCCAGCAGATTTATGTATATCTTTTGGCTATACTGTTCATCTGCAAATCGGTTTACAATATAGGTTTTACCTACCTGCCTTGCACCGGATACTTCCAGCGTGGAATGGTCCGGACGTTTTTTCCAGGCCGTCAGCTCTTCATATGCTTTCCGCTTCAGGTACATCGCAAATCCTCTCCTTTCTGCCTGCACAAAAGTTCATTTACCATATATGATGAATGACCTGTACAGGTCGCCTGCCATATTTATTATTATATCAAAAAAAAAAGCATTTACATAGAGAAAACAAAAGTTTTGTGCAATGCCCTTCAATAAGCAGGAAATACAGCATTCCAACAGGCAATCCTTTGCAGAATGCTGTAGGGCTGAATAACCGCCAGCTCGTAAATCTGCTTGGCTATGGTTTCCGGCTGCATGACAAAATATACGCCGTTGCCCTGCCATGTCCCTTTCGTTCCGTTGATCCCATTGTAAAATTTTATAGGTATGCCGGCCCAGTACCGCAGATTTTCCGTATAATCATCAATCAACACATCTGATGGGCGTATTCCGCCAATCTTTTCCAGCGCGTGCTCCTTTCTGCCCCCACAGGGACAGTATATCTGCCTCTCCTCCGGCAGATGAAGATGCTCTTTTACCCATGCTTTTTTATCCGACTCAGAATGACTGTCCTGAAATACGCAGGATAAAATATACAGCTCAATATCGGGAAGCTGTTCCAATAATCTGAAAGCTGCCACGACGTTTTCCTGTATGGGAATGCTGGAAAAATACCCCTTCTGGGTTAGGTGTTCCTGCGGCACATCCTGCCAGACCGCAAGCACTCCGTCCAGATCAAAAAAAATTCTCTGTTTGTTCATACAAAAACAGGCAGCTTTTACGCTGCCACCTCCTTTTTTCATAGATAAAATTAATATAAGAAAGAGCGTCTTTATTAAGATACGCTTTCCATATTTTCATATTTAGTTTTTTAGCCTGCTTTAAATTTGGGGAATTAGAACCGTCCAAAGTGTGATCCCTAGTTGAACGGAAGTTCCTCATCAATCCCGTCAGGGATATTCATGAAACCATCACCGGAAGCTGCGGATGCCGGACTGCTATTGTCTGCCTGCCGGCTCCTCTCACTTGCGTTCTTGCTTTCCGCAAACTCACATTCTTCTATTATCACATCGGTTGTATATACAGTCTGGCCCTCCTTGTTGGTGTATTTCCCCGTGGTAAGCCTGCCGCTGACTGCGATTTTTGTTCCTTTTTGCAAATACCTTTCCGCAAACTCTGCCCGTTTGTCAAAAGCAACGCAGGATATAAAATCTGCTTCCGCTTCACCCTCGCGATGGAACCTCCGGTCTACCGCAAGCGTATATCTGGCGATAGCCATTGCATTCTCCCCTGTAGAATACCGTACTTCGGGATCCCGTGTGAGGCGTCCCATCAAAATTACTTTGTTCATAGTGTTTTCCTCCATTCTGTTATTTGTTTTCCTGATCTTGTGACAGATTAACATGCGGCAGGCTTTCCTCCATTTTCATCTGCTGGTGTTTACACGCAGTTTACCCACACAAATCCGTCTTTTGTAGCAACAAGCGTTCCCGTTTCAAGCAGCTCATGGAACAGCTCATCGGTTTCCTCGCTATGGATGGTGCTAAATTCCTCGGCACTGTAATAGAAATTGTTTGTGGCATACATATGATCCTTTTCTTCCTGTGCCAGTTCGTCTATGCACTGATTATGCGCTTCACAGATATTTCTCAGTGCTGTTTCATCTCCCACATTTCCAAGTATAAGCCGCGCCATAATATCATTGTCATTCATCCTGCTTTTCCTCCCAGTGCCCGCCATGTAGATGCTGCCTTGGGAAATTCCCCTGCAAATTCCCTGCTTAATATGCGGGACTCTTCATATGTTTCCACGTATCCGTACTGCAGCAGGTCCAGATTTATTTCGCTATGATGGTAATCTTCCTGGAAGTGTTTCCATGACTCTTTGGAATTATCGCATCCATACAGCATGTCATCCGCCCTGATGCATGAGCCGATCATTACATAAAGAGTCTCCGGATTGTCTGTCGCGCCCAGAAATCTCATACTGCTGTACTCTTTCCATTCATTGCAGGAAAACAGCATATAATGCGTCTTTTTTTCATTTATTCTTTTACTTCCCGCCCTGCGATTTGACTTCATGGATAATCTCCTCCTTAGTTCCGAACAGTCTGCGCCCTTCCTGCCCATGCACGGAATGATAGAATTTTCCGGCATCACAGGTATGCAGGCTGTATTCTCCCGTTTTTTCTTCCCGGATCAGACACAAATGCTGTCCGCCGTCAACGGGCAGTGATTCCATCAAATCCTCCAGCTTTCCTTTTTGGACAAAGCTTCCAAGTATGAGCGCATCTAATCGTACATCAGGCATATCATGCAGCCAAAGTGAAAACAGATTATCTTCCTGTCGGCAGACTGCCATGACCGGCACACAGCTGACACAGACGAACTGTTTCAGAAGCCCTGACAACATATCCCGATCATTCGGATCCATGCTGTTGACAAACTTTTTCTCCAACAGATCCGTCAGATACAGTGTCTGTGCCGGATTTAACGACACGTCCACATCCGACTTCCTGTAACGCGATCCGTGTCCGTTCAGCATCAGCGAACATTCTGCAGCAATCCGCGCCATCTTGAGGAAGGCATCCGCACTTTCCTCAAGTGTTTTTCCTGTCACAAAGCGCATATGACGCCTCTGCTTCTGCTCATCATCGTATACCAGTGAAATGTCGAGGTATATTCCCTCGCTTCCACCGAAATTCGGGATGCATATCGCATAATCGTAATCCGGAAGCTCCCAGTCCTCATTCCAGTCGTTCTTGCTTATCAGGAAATACTCGTCTGGCAGCATGTCCTTGCTTAACAGGTGTTCTTTGAGCATTTCAAAGACTTCCCCCATTTTCAGCATTCCAATATGCTTCACCCTGCCTTTTTCGTCCTTTTCGCTCCAACGGTCTACTTCAAAACTCTTAATTGTTGCCATATTTCTTTTTTCTCCTTTTCTAAATTGATGTTACCATGCGGCCTTTGCCAGACAGTCAATGACGTAAGATGAAATTTTGTCCGAATAATCCAGTTCCCTGCCGTCTTCAAAGATCATTATGACGGAAAGGATACGGATCGGAAGATATTCTTCCGTTGACGTGTGCGGAAAATAAACGGCACACTCCGAGATTACCGTATCTGCATGACGTGCTGCAAAGAAACCATACGTTAAATCCTTTTTTTCAGGACCATCAGCGTACAGTTTTGGCGCTTCTGCAACAAACTCCTGCAGGCAAAGCGCGACATGTGCCGGCTTTTTACCTGGTATGATTGTGCCGATGCAGCGCATGGCTTCCATTGATACTTCCTCTGGCATTGACAAGACTATGTTTCCCGTCTCTAATGCATACTGCCCCATGTCTGCTTCCGCATCCGCAGCCTGGACAATCAAGCACATCTCTTTTAATGTGCTTTCGTCCGGTCTGTCTGGTTCTTTGGTTATTGATTGCATAAAACATTCCCTCCTTCTTCAAAATTTTGCATATACACGATTTTTTCGCATAAAAAAAGCACCTGAGCTTATAACCCAAGTGCAATTGCAATCCTGTTATTTAGTTACTATACCTGTTTCCAGGAATTAAAAGAAATCATACCGACTATGCCGGTAACATTGAAAAATTTAATGAACATGAGGATATTATAATATATAACTTCATGCTTGTAAAGATTTTACTTCGTTACCAGCTTTATTTCCTAATTCTGAATTGCCTTATTCCATTCTTTGATTTTTCCAATCAATTCCTCTATGTTGTTCGCTTGCACAGTAGTCTCTTCCCGCTGACTAGACTTTTCAAGCGCGGCGAGAAATGTTATTGTACCATCCTCATTGATAGAAATGCCAATGTTGCCAACTTTAATCTTATTTGTAGCTTCTCCAGCTGACGTAAATCCATATTCCTTGTTGATTTGCTCCGCCATATTGCGTGCATTCTGTACCCTATCCATATATTCTTTTTCGTACTTCTCATCAGATGCCATTTTTTCCAGTTCTTCAACGGTAAGTATGACAGAATAGGCTTTGCCTGATTTAGACATAATATCAACCGCATTATCCCCACCGTTAAAATTCGCTACAAAGAAATCCATATCTCCATAGCCTTCCCTTAACTTTGTCAAAAGTGCCTGCGCTTTTTCCGATAACTGTGTTTCCCCAACTGTGGCCGCATTATTTTTATCATCAACCGTATTTTTCTTTTTTGCATCATATGTTGAAATAGCATTCTCTGCTTTCTTGACCAGCTCTACAAATTTTGAACCTAATTTTTCACCATTACTACTACGATTGATTCCACGAACTAGAATCTGCTGCATCAAATCATCTAACTCGTCACATACGTCAGGGGCTTTTTCCTTTAAGGTATCATGCCAGCTCACATGTGTATTGATCTCATCATTGGCAGAAACCTTCTGATACATTCCTTCAAGCCGTGTAATCATGTCTTCCGGAACGGTTCGCTGTTCTGGGCTTCTTTTCATAACTTTATCAAGATACTCACCGTTATAATTTTTTCTGCTGTCTACCAGCGCTGCCATTCCATCTCCCGAAAACTCCACGATTACATCACTACTATATTGAGAACGAACGTCACTCATTGCCTGCAATGTTTCTTCCCTGGACATTTTATCCATTATTTTGTTTCCATGTTCATCAGTAGTATTAAACTCATACTTTTCCACCTGTGTTTGTCTGCCTGTATCTCCGGCGCCATATGTTTTTGCAGGTGCTGATCCTCTGTAAAATGCACTGTAATCCGTATTCATTTTATATGACCTCCCTTTGAAATGCCAGGAGCAAGGTTGTTATCCTTGCTCCTGATTATATTTAAAACATCATTATCCGTGATAAACACTATACGAGTAGTGGAATATCACTTCATAGGTATTTACGCTTGTATTATCACTTGCCAAGGCATAAATCGCGCATACATCAAAATAATGATAAGATACACCTGTATCGGCACTACAGCTTGAAGTAGGATTTGGAAGCGATACTTTAATAGTATATTTCCCTGTCGAATCTGTTGTGCCGTATGCATACACATAAGCATAATTTGGAGTATTATTTTCCTCCCAGAATGGATTATAATACATTATAGTTACAGGAGTATTTGCTGCATAATATGTGGTATTAGTTTCAGGATCTTTGATTGTTGCATATCCGGAGACTGTTACTGTACCTGTTGAAGTCCTAAAATGATTACCGTATCCTGAATAGGTAACATACTTCGAACCCTCTGTTCCGCTTAAAGAAGTTATGGTAATGTTCGTTGCAGAAAGAACCGGGGTAATCGTGAGCGTATAATTCTGAATATCTAAATCATCATATTCATCCATTGACTTAGCGTTAGATACTCTAACATAATAGGTTCCTGTTGATACGGCAACAGAACCGCCGTTACCCACCTTTTGCATTTTATACCCCTCAGATGCAATGTTCTGATATACTTCGACTGAACAGGTGTTAGATGAAGCGGTAGTTGCGGAAATATTCAGCCTGTTATAAATTCTGCTTTCAGGAATTGTAATCTCAAACCAATCATTATCAATGGGAGAACTCAACGTACAATAGTCAATAGCCGCACCGTTGGAATCAAACGTAAATGATTTTGCCTCTCTTACCGAATCATTAGACTCCAACCTATCATATGCTATGCTTAAAGAGTAGTCCAACGTAAATGGCTGATTAATACTTCCTCCCGTAGATGCCAGCACATAAATATAATATGTAGCCTCATCTCCTTCCGGGAAAAATCCGATACTCTCCTGTAAGGTTCCATCAGTTCCATTTATATATGTATAGTAATCAGAACCTTTCAAAATATTACCGTCTGCATCAAGTAAATACAAATCGTAGTCCAGATTCGCATTTGCAGGAGTTGTTAATTGTGCCTGAAAATAAATGCCTTCTGCTAAATTAATGTTATAGATCAATGCATCTCCTTCAGAGTCCAAATAGTCACTTACGGTACCTGCAATTACTGTGGAATTATCATAAGTCATTGGAATATCTCGGATTTCTGCCGCCTCAACCTGAACAGTTCCCGTAAGTCTGGAAGGCAGCGTATCTTCAACTGCACCAAATTCATTAATCAGAACAGGTTCCTGATACTTAATATCGTCTTCGGATATTACGTCTTGAGGATTTTCCTCAGAAAATATGTCCCTACTTGCAATCTGAGACGCATCATTTTCTGCCGCCTGAACAGTAAACCCATTTGCAGGCGCAAATATCATAGCGAGCGCCATAACCGTTGCAAACACTCTTGACAATAGCCTCTTTTTTACCATTTTTCAGTACCTCCTATTATGTATTTATATATGCATATTTTCGCCTTTTTTTCACAATTTGTTAATAGCATTTTATAAACGTACAACTTTTTATCCTGACGTACAATACAGTAATACTGTTTGATATTAAATACCATATTTACGAACCAACATTCACCATATCCAAATATCGTCCACACTTTTTGATATGTTCATAGCTGCCCTGCTCCACAATCTGACCTTCATCAAGCATCACGATAAAGTCCACCTTGTTTAATATCTCCTGCCTATGCGTAATGACAATTACAGTCTTATCCTTAAGCTTCGTATGCAGCAATGAATTGATTTGCTGTTCAGAGTAACTATCCGTACTGGAAGTTGCTTCATCAAATACCACAATCGGCCTTTCATGCAAGAGCGCCCTCGCAAGTGCAATTTTCTGTTTCTGTCCTCCTGAAAGCATGGTTCCGTTCTGCCCCACTACATAGTCCAGTGTAACCTCAGCAACGAACTCTGCCAAACCACTGTCCCTGCAAACATCTAAAATTAAACTGTCATCTACTTGTTTATAGAGGCATATATTATTGCGGATAGTATCATTAAAAAGATATATTTCCTGGCTAACCACTGAAATTATTCCCCTGTAAACTTCTAATGAGGTACTAAATATATCCTCTCCTGCAAGCAATATCTGCCCTTTCATCGGCGCATACATACGCAATAACAGCTCTACGATTGTACTTTTACCGGAACCATTTTTTCCAATCAGCGCCGTTTTGCTTCCCTTTGGAAATCTAAGATTTATATCCTTCAAAACTGGCTTATTCTTTTCATATGCAAATGATACATGTTGAAATTCTATATCCCCAGTCTGTAACAATACCTTGGCTTCTTTACTCTCATCTTCTTCCTCCAAATACATAAACTCATAATATCTTTTAGTAGAAGGAATGATCCCTGACAGCAAATATCCAATATTAAGAATTGCAGATATTGGACCTGTAACATATGTACTGTATGTGATAAACGCAAAAATACTTCCAACAGATAGTTGCAGATTAAATACCAAATTAGAACCAATAATATATATCAAAGTAGTCAACATGCAAACTAATACCGTATCGGTAATGTTATTCCACTGGCTAAGCATATTCATTTTCTTTTGCTTGCTGATTACTTCATTTTGTTTTTCAACAAATTCTTTATGTTTGTTGGCAAATATTCCAAAAAGTTTTACTTCCTTTACACCCCCGACAGTATCTCCAAACCAGCTTGAATATTTTTGATTGATGAATATAAACTCGTCCATAACTTTCTTCCGCTGCTTAGCGAAATATTTCATAACAACATATTTAATTGGGATAAAAAGCAATACTAAAATTGTCATACGGTAATCCAAGATAAAAAGACCTATCACTCCGCCTACCATGCTGAACGCCTGTGTTACAACAAAGAACACTCCTTCATCTGCAATCGAAGTCATGTTATTTATGTCTACATTTATGTTATTTAATATTTCAGCGTAGTTCTTATTACTAAAATAACTTATTTTCATTCTCATAAGATGCGAAAAAGACTCTTCCGATAAGGAATACTGTATTTTTGATGAGATATCAACCCTCTTTTTCTCCTTTATAATATCAATTGTAGAATTTGCTAAATGTATAACAAAAGAACCTAAAACCATTTTTATCAGTAATTCTTTATTCCCACCAATAAATCCATCATCCATAATTCTCTTACTCAACAAGGGAATGCACAAGCTTAATCCTGTTGACAGCAATAAGCAAAATATAATAATAGCGATTATTTTTTGATAACCTTTTAAAAGCGCAAGCAACTTCTGCACAGCTTCTTTATTACTCACTATTTTCCTCCTTTAATAATGCTAAAATATATTTATATATTGTTTTTATCTCCTCATGTACTATACTTTTAATTATCATTTTTCTTTTTATTATTCCATCATAATAGATTTCCGCTTGCACACCCGCCTCGACATATGTAAAATCAACTAAAACATCCACCATATTGTTTTTTTTTCCAAAATAACTATTTAATTCTAGTGCCCAAATAACAATATCCGACTGCTCGTAATGAGTCTGCCAATACAGAAAGTTATATACTGTTTCAATATTGTTCTCATCACATAATTCTTTAGGTATGTACTCCAAATCATACAATACACTTTCTACTTTATGGCTTGTTGTATAAGCGTTATAACCATCACTAGCAAAATACATTTTCATCATACTTAACAATAGTATTTCATCTTGTGTTTTCTCAAATCTACACACAACACAGGGAATATCAATGTTTTCCACTCTTTTTTCGCATTTTGTAATTTGTTCCTTTCTCTGTTCCCTACTCCAAAAAAATTTATTTGTATCCAAGCACTCTATAGGTTCCTTGCCGAGATAAACAATGTGCTTTCCGACATTTCCATATGTTGCATACTCATCCCGATTAGATAAAACAATTGTATCTGCCTGTGCTATACAGTCCTGATATTGTCCTGTTACTTCCAAAAAATAATACGGTGCATTACTTATCCTACTTTGCGATGGAAGCCACGCTTTCTCTATCCAATCAGGATAGTATGCTGTAAAATGCCTTGTTTTTCGCATAAATAACTCATTTTTTAAATTACATATCCCGTATTTTTGATTTTCCGACATTAAACAACAAACTTTTGCAGTAACATATGGAGCTGCATAACTATTACTGTTCTTAAGAGTAACTGGGTTTTCTCTTACCATTATCTCGTGGTCTGATGGTGCTATTAAATCAACTCCGTTGTGATAAAGCAAATTAGTGTTTATATCAAACTCATCTCCTGAAGCAACACCAATTACGCTAGAAAAAGAAGCAGGGTACGTTTTATAACCGTTATTGGCTGTCGCTGCTATAAAAATCATCCCTTTATTGACATAATGATTAACAACCTGACGAATTGCATTTTTATCTTGAAAGTGTGTTGTTCCGAGGCTTAAATTTATCAATGTGATACCTTTATGGAAACACCATTCAAGTGCTGGTTCCAACTTATCAAGTATCCCCTTTCCATCATTATCAAGTATCTTGATACCCGTCAAATTTGCCTCTGGACAATATTTCTCAATAATCAATGCACAATTTGTTCCATGAAGAAACAGTTGTTCTCCAAAATTATATAAAAAATTTTTACATGATTTATCTTCTGTAATTTCCATGTTATAATTCATTGGTTTCTCTAGCAATTCGCTTCTTATGCCACTATCAATAATCGCAATATTCATATTATCTATCCCATATTCTCTACACCAATTTTTTCACATATACTATCGACAATATTTGAAAAGAAATCGAATCTCTTTTCGATAACATCTTTTTCATCAAATTCTATCCCATATAAAATTTGCATTTCAAAAAATATAACCAACAAATCTCGTGGCACCAATCCTATTTCCGGATCTAACAAACTGTTCGTCATATAATCTAATTTGAGTTGCTCCAATTCTATATTCATCTTTTCTTTTATAATACCTTTTAGTTGCGTTTCAACGTCTTTTCTATTCATAAATTTACCTCGTTATATTGATTCAAATGCCGAATACACTTCCAATGTATGACATATATCAACATACATATCGGAATTTTCAAGTGCTTTACTATCATATACTAAATAATTATTCTTTTCATTTACTGCACCAGATATTTCTACAAAGTTAAGTATATCATCTTTCATCGAATTAGACATTGGAGAATATTTTGAAACAAAGAAACTGTCCAACTCAAAATCATACCTATACTTACACAGCTCTTTCATTTCCTCATAGAATCTATCCGTATACTTTCCCGCATATAATGTCATTATAGAATAATCTGGCTTTATAGCTGAAAAAATTTCATATGCTAACACACCGTAATCAAATGTATGTTTATCATTTAATGGCATAATTCCTCCGGGAATCCCTAAAATAATTACATCCGGTTTGTTTTCATCCTCTAACTCTTTTATCCAATGATTAAACTTACATATTTTTTCTTTCTCACTATATCTCTTTTCTGACATGAATGCTGGAAATGAATACATTCCTAACATCTTACAGTCTCTGTTTGTCCCTACTTGACAAACCTTAAAATCATCACCGAAATGATTTCTCAAATATATTTGTATATCTGATTTTTGTGTCATCTCTCCAACGCCAAATACTGTTATAACAGGAACATTAACCATCACATTATTTTCATATTTACAATCTTCGTAAACTGTATCATCAAGAAAATCCACATGATTACTGTATTTCTGATTTATCTTTTTTATTTCTTCCTTGACCTCATCCTTTAGATTAGCTGTAATAAAAATCTCTAACTTTCTTTCTGCTGCTGTTTCAATAAATTCAAATAATATGTTCGTCGCCAAGTTTGCAGCCAAGCTTGTTATCCAGATCGTATCAATTTTGGCATACTGCTCCTCAGAAAGCTGTTCTTGTACTGTCCACTTTTTGTCTCCTACCCATATTTCTTTCCCTATGATCCCATATCCTTTTAAAGAGATTATATATTGCACAGTCATTACTTGTGTAACCTGAATATACCCCAAGAACGAATACAGTTCGTTGCTATATGGAAAGATTGCTATATTATTTGTTTTCATAAATGTCCCTCTTTTCAAAATTGCATCCGTATTTTTTTAATACAATATAGTCCTTTATATGTTCACTGGATGTCTTTTTCATTTCATCGCATTTTTTCAGACGCATACTCCTAGATATCTCTCCGTTATCCTCTGCCATTGCCACACACTGACCGCAAAGCCTAATATTCCAACACCTTGCACACTCTTGTTCAGTTATATGTGCAACATTTAGCATTCTTTTTGCGCTGACAATATCAAAACCTTTTTCCAAGTTGCCAATACAGTATTCACACGAATTTTCATTTACCCTTTCGCAAGGGAAAAAGTTGCCATCAACACTCACGAAAAATCTTTGTAGACCTGGAAGGCATTGCCCACTCGCAGCAATATTTACCTCATCTTTAGGCATTATCACTGTACGTTCATATAATTCCTTTTTCAAACTATCCATAAGATTATTCATTAACTTTGGCTTGTATGACGAAAAAATTTCGGTACAATAAAATAGATATGTCTTAAAATTTTCATACTTTGACGCAATGTAACACTCTCTATCAAACTTTGCTTTATCTTTCCTCCCATTTGGATTTACAAAGTTTCCGCTCACAAATATATTTTTTATGATATCATACGATAAAAAGAAGTCGTTTATGTCCGAAACATTATTCTGTAAATCAACAACCGCATTAAAACTTACATTATTGTAAAAATCCGGAGCAACTCGATCTATCATTTTTATTTTCTCAATTACTGTATTGAATGAACCTGTTTCGTTGTCTGCAAGTACCCTATTGCTATCTTGTACTTCCTTAGGTCCATCCAAGCTTATTGTTATATTAAAACCATGTTCTTGAAAAAAATAAATCATTTCATCTGACAAAAGAGTTGCATTTGTTGTCATATTAAAGTGTAACTCTTTTCCTACAAAAATCGTTTCTGCATAGGCTACGCATTTTTGAATCAATTCAAACTCCAAGAGAGGTTCTCCACCATAAAACCCTATAGCAATCTTTGGACTTGCAGAAGAATGTTCTAATAAAAAATCTAATGCTCTCTTTGCCGTATCCCAATTCATTCTTTTATTATTATGTGTTCTATTAGTATAACTTCCAGAATATACACAATATTTACATCTAAGGTTACAGTTTTGGGTGAGCTGTAAAATCATACTTTTCAAGTTATTTCTATACATATCTTCTAATATGTCCGTTTCACTATGGCTTATAACAAACTGATTGTCTTTATCGGATATAATCCCCTCTCTTCTTAGATACGTAAGACCCGAACAATCTATCTCTGTTAAACTTTCATCACTAATATTTCCCGCCAAGTATTCATATAACTTTTCTGTAATTTTCACTATTGCATTGGTAAACACGCTATAAATATAACACTCACCATACAACTTAAATAAATATGTATTCATAAAAATCTCCTTTTCAAAAGGGCTGCTATCGCAATAGCAGCCCTCTCTTACAGCATGACATTAAGACCAGCCATTTGAGTTATTGTTTGTTGTTACATAGTTGTAAATGGAAGTCCCTGTAGCTGTGGCAGTCTTGCTATTGCAATTGGTACAAGTTGTGCCACAATAGCAAAGGCATGATGCATTCGTTGCATAAGCAACAAATGTACCAGATGAAACTCTATTTTTCTTTCCGATCTTCTTACTCATCATTTTCACCTCCCTCCAATTCAAGTGTATAACTATATGGAATAATCCACATGGTTACCAGTCTTTTGTCCTTCAAGCTTCTGTTTATTATCTTCTGTTTCACTCTTCTTTTCTTCCTGCTTCTGCTCTTTTACCTTCTCTGCATCTTTCTTCTCTTGTGCCTTTTTCTCTCGCTTTTCTTTTATCCGTTTATCCATGTCGTCAGACTGTTTCTGCAAACCGTCAAACATACTGCCTTTCTTCTTAATAACAGAATATGAACCCATATTACCTTTGTCATCAATGTAATATCCGCAGGAAACTAATTCCGAACCATCCTTAGCGAAAGCATTTTTCAGCCAATTATATGCTGATTCCACTCCACTCAGCATATCGTCTAAATCTTTTGCGGTTTTTCCATCATTCTCCGCTTTAGCAAGATAAGCTGAACTTATCATTACGCCTTGAAATCCTTTATTTTTTGATGAAATTTGACTTTGAGAAAAAGTCCCAACAGTAACCTCAAAATCAGAATATTTATCTTTCATCTGTTCCAAGACACTTGTTTTTTCAATTTTTTCCTCTGTTTTGCTTTCCCCTCTAGTCTTGTCTGATTGATTCATATAACTCGCATATGAGCTGTAGTAATCTGTTACACTTGTAATTGCCATACAATTTCCTCCATTTTTTTAATTCAACAATTTGTGGTGTTTATGGATTCCTTAGTAGCTATGCATCTTCTATGGAGATGTCCATAGAATTCTCTGATACTCGCACTGTAATTCCATCCTTTTATTATTTGATGCCATATCTCTTCGGGTCTGCTGACGCACTTGAATTTTCACCTCCCAAAAAAGATAATAAGTATAACTATAATGTGCTTCGTCAACTTTTTATGATATGTTAATACCATTTTTCAAACGTACAACTTTTTGTCCTGACGTACATATTGGCAAGCTTAGGATTGCTTTATGGATTGCAATTTCCCCAAAATAGTCAAAAGTGTATCCATAGTCACCCCAATTGTATACAATGTAATAAGGTATCCAGCCCTTAATCCGAGTGTTGCGATATAGACCATAGAAAAAAATACTGACCATAACCTAAGCCTATGTCTAAAATATTCTATCTCTTCTGCATCCAAGTTTCTATTGCTATTCTTTACTGGCGACAATATTAGCAATATAATTATGTCAAGAATTGAAATTACTGTGGCACCCTGCCAACTGAAGTTTATCTCTGTTGCCAAAAGAGATAAAAAAATAACGGCGCAGGAAAACAGGTAGCATCCAATCCTCGTTTGGGCATGGTAACCACCTGTATTGCGCCGAAAAACATAAAGAACAGCAAAAATAATTACAAATTCAAAAAATTTCTTCATACATAGAGCTAATACAATATAAGAAACATAATGAAATGCCTTTAGTATGGTAACTTCCAAACCAAACTTATAAGCGTCCACATCAGAGGAAGCTATTAAATTATCCATAACTAAATCATATGTAATTTTATCAATCAAATTTCTATATTTCTCACCCACTATTTTTTCTTTCTATTCTTAAACTTTTTTGCGGAATCAGGTACAACCGGCTGATAGCCAAAAATTGCGCACGCACTATTCATTTCCTTTTGAATATTTTTATTAATAATAGTAGCAATAATTTTAGATACTTTCTTCATTTATTCTTCTCCTTTATTTTTTTGTGTAAAATTTTACCAAAAATATAGCAATAATCAATAGTTTTTTCAAAATGTACAACTTTTTGTTCCGATGTACAACCTAATATATATGAATACAGATAAATACGGACATAAAAATAGGATAGACCTAATTAATCCATCCTATTTCATCTATTCATCAACTCTATTTAAAACAATATCACATACAAGCAACTGATTGGAATATTTATAAATAATACTACCTAAATAATCTTCTATACATCTCTGTATATTTAATAATCCGACACCGTTTCTTTTTGCGCTACTGCTATAAATTTTTCCATTTTTAACTGCTACTGGATCTTCTACGCTATTTTCTATTCTAATGGATATCATCTCATTATATTCTTTAACGTATAAACCGATATATTTTTCTTCATTACATTTTTTAGTTGCTTCTAATGCATTATCAATCAAATTACCAAATAAAGTAGTTATATCTATTGGTTTCATAAAATTTATGTCGACTTCATTTGTTTCTATTTTAAATGAGATTCCATTTCTGTCTGCCACTCTTTTTTTATCTGACAACAAACAATTTAATACCGGGTTGTCTGTATACATAAAGGGAACCAGCGGCTGCAGCATTTTTCGTATCTGATTTGTATAATTTAAAGCCTCTCTTTTAAAATCTTCCTGATATAGCCCCTCGATCATTTTCATATGCTTATCAACGTCATGCAAAATACTCATAGCCTCTTTGTATTTCGCGCTTTGTATCTCGTAGTTGTCATATTGAATTTTCTCCTGTTGTTCCATCATCTCTAACTGCATCTTATAATAATTTCGCTCATCTGAAAACTTTATAAAATACAGCAGATACATATTAGCAAAGATGGTACATCCTACAATAACCATCAATACTAAGGGGTTTTCTCTATTAGAAATAACTGCAATAATTAAAACATTGACAACGCTATATACAAACATTATTAAGTAGTGTCTGCTGATTAAGCAAATATTTGCAACTTCCAACTCTTACATCTGCTCCAGTTACACCAAAATCGGATCAGATACAAAAGAGCATAAAGTATTCGCCTCTGAATCTTGAATAGATTCATCACAAATACAGATAATGCGACAGAAGTTAACTGCGTTTCCTCCAGCTTGGTGGTAATACAGTCCATGCCATAGCAGCGTTTGCTTAAGCTAAAAGTACGTTCCACTTCGATTCTGTCAGTATTATCCTGATACTCTTGTTTTTTATCAACTTTTACTGCAGCACTTGGTCTGCCCAGTTTTGGTCCTGACAGACGGATCCCATGCTCTTTGCAATAACTCCTGTTTTCTCTGGTCCGGTATATCTGATCTGCCAGCACACGTTTCGGATAATAACCGGTGCGTTCCTTGAAGCGTTCTACCGCTTCAATCAGGCAGGTGCTCTCGTTATATGCCTCGAAAGATATTTTTTCGATACGCCCGTAGCCTTCACTGTCAAGGCTGAGATCAAATTTTGCCCCAAATTCAACCGGTGTCTTGGCTTTTCCCCGGACAATCGGACGAAGCCATGGCTGCGAGATGCTTACGATACGATGTTCCACTGAGTGTACTTTGTTATCGTACATGTACTTCTGCTGCTCGTACAGCGTGATGATAGTCAGATACAAACTAATTTCTTTATCTGTCATCGCATATCCGTCGCTCATGAACTTTTCCAGATATCCGATGTCTCTTGCAACGTAACCAAGCTGTTTGCGCAGTGCCTTCCTGATTTTCTCTGCACTATGTTTTTTACTTTTGGCAGATGCCAGATAATCTTTTCCGGCACGTCTTCTATAACGTCTTGGCAGTGGCAGACCATAGGATTTGCAAAAACGGTAAATGATGGTTTTCAGTTTCTCCCTTGCCTTGTTCAGGAGTGAAACACAGATTGCGTCCAATATCAATGTCCCTTTGTTTGTGTCTTCTTTCAAAGCGTCATTATCGCCGGAGTTTCCGGAAGATGGTGGTGTATTGTTGTCATCATCTTTGTGAGCAAGAAGATACTCATTTACTTCCGTCAGCATTTCAGCAAAAATGCGTTTGCGAAAAAGAACCAGTGTGCCTGCATCAAACGGAGCTTCTTCCTGATAGCCGGGAAGTCCAATAAAGTACTGCAGATACGGATTCTCTGTGATCTGTTCCACGAGTTCACGATCAGAAAACTGAAACTTGGTCTGGATGATCAGGGCTCCTAACGCCATCCGAAATGGCTTGGCAACATTACCCGTATCACTCGGGAACAGTCTGGCATATTTTACTTCAAATTCATCCCATGGGATTCGGTCAGCCAGTTTGATCCAGCGGTTATCCGAGTTCATATGAAGTCCCAAAGGCTGGTTGAAATCGAGGAACGAGTAATGTAACTTGTCGATTGGTTTGTACATTGATTTAGCCCCTTTATACATAAAATATGCAGAATAACTGCAAGAAAAACGGTTTGATTTTATTAAAAGCCTTGCAAGTATTATACCAGAAAACGCGGTAAAAGTCAGTAAAATCAAGTATTTTATACCTAATCAGCAGACACTATATATATTCAGATGGCTAGTGCGTAATCGGAAGGGTATTGAAATGCTGGTCAACTTGATCAACATCACATACTGTGCCACGAAAATACTACCACATCAGGATGAAGTATTTTCAAAACACCACACAGAAAGCGTACAAGAATTCCGTTTTGCCCTTAGCAGCCAGATCCGGGAACAGGTATTTTATGCCATTTTCGTGAAAAATATCAAAAATCACATAAAATCAAATACAATAATGAATGCCTTATAACAATTGATTCAGCAACGATGGTATCATCTATAAAGTTGTAAAATCGTGAAGCCTCCTTAAAAGTCCTATCAAATATTGAAATTCATCACTTTTTCTAAAGCAAATAAAAAACAAAAAATTGGGTATACCAATACAAATAGCAATTCTTACTCCAAACATAAGAATACTATTTGTAATCCAAATACTAAATATTCCTACAAAGATTTCACAAAAACAATACGTACATACTGTTATCAAAAAGTACACAATATACATATGTACATAACCGCGAAATGATTTTTTAAAATAATAATTATATAGCTTATACGGAGATATAATAATATCTGAAATGATACTGCTAACAAGTGTCCCGACAAATATTCCAATAATACCATAAAAAGCAGCTCCAACTATAGAAATTAATAAATTTAACACTGGTTTTACTATAGCCGCCTCCTTATCCTTATCATACAATCCCCCCGCATTTCTTGTAATCAGCACAGCTTTTCTCATTCCTATAATATAAAAATTTAATACCAATACTATTTCGATTAATCTAGAAAAAAGATATTCTTCCCCTACCCATATTTTTATAAAAGGGGTCAAAAGCACCAAAAGTGAAACAGAGCAAAAATACGAAATGTAAAAACATATAAATTGTATTTTCTTATACACCTCAAAAACTATATCCGCATTCTTTTCTGCGATAAGATTTCCCATGCTGGCAACCACTCCATTTGTTGCCAGCTCTGTAACTGCCTGTATATTACTAATTATCAAACTATAATTAGAATATTGTCCAACTGCTATTAATCCAACAAATTTAGACAAAATAATATTATCTGTGCCATTTGTTATTGTTGAGCTGAATTTGTGGATAATTAACGCAGAAATCTTCTTTTTAATTACATTTATTGTTTTCAAATCTAATTTACATTTCTTATCCACATAAATTTCAGGATACATTTTTTTTGCCAATAAAAAAATTACCAAATTATTTATCAATGTAAATACAATTTGAACAGTCAAATATACAACATAATTTCTAAACACCACTATCGCAATCATTTGCACTAAAGAACAGCAAAGTGAGGTCAATCCACCACATATTTTAATTAAATAATTTTTCTGATTAACAAAAATAATACAGCTCCTATAAGATCCTAAATAAGAAACTGCTGTATTTATGAGTACAAACAAAAAAACTGTCCTTACATAATTTATATCATACGGATTATCTTTGATTAAAAAAGGTAAAAATACTGTTAGAAATATGCCAGCTATAAAAATCATCCCAGCCAGAAAATGGTATACTTTTGCATAAAAAGTAAGCAAACTCTTTAATTGATAAATATCATGTTCACTAACAGCTTTATACATATTAAAAACAATTGCAGAACCAATCCCAAGCTCACTTAAAGAAAGAATTGTTAATATATTAGAAAATAAACCATTTATTCCCAAATAGTACTGACCAAGGTATTTAATAAAAACTGTTCTTGTTATAAAACTTATGAAAATAAGAAATATCTGCATTATCACGCCAGTAACAGAATTTATTATTGTATTCCTTTCCCGCATCTCTCTATCCTCTCTTTAAACATTTATTTGCAAACTGCACTATGTGATAGTGATATCCCCATACAAGCAAAATATCTTTAAAATTTAGCTCGACATTTTTCCAATACTTTATAGGAATATGTCTCATCAAAAAGCAAAATCTCTCATAAGTCACTTCATTTCTAATATAAATACTTTGATCATTCATTTCTTTTGTTAATCCAAAAGCATTTTCTGTAATACAATAGAATATTCCATCTGAGATTCCAATATTTTGAGCAAAATATGCACATTTTGTTGAAAACATTATATCATTTGAATATAGCGTTTCAGAAAATTTTATCTGCTTATTTTCAATCAAATTTCTTTTTATAAATTTAGACCATGGTGTATAATAGTTAAATTTCAAAGAAATTTCGTTTTTATATGATGGATTTCGAGCATATTCTTCGACCAAACGCACATAGCGTAAATGTCTCTTGCCAGTTTTACCATTTGATGTATTTATACTTGTAGGTCTAAAAAAAATAATATCCTCTGACCTTTCCTTTATTTCATCCACTATTTGAAGCATATTACCGATCACATAATCATCAGCATCCATAAAGGCAAGCCATTTTCCTGTTGCATATCTTAATCCAACATTTCTTGCTGCCCCCGCTCCTTTATTACCCATATCATTTTTTTTAAATATTATATTCTCCGATTCAAATACTTGCCTGCACATCTCCAATTCGTAAACGCCTTTATTGCTATTATCATCTACAATAACTACTTCTATATTCTCCGATTTAGGAATAGATTCCAATAATCTTTTTAAAAGTTTCGGACAATTATAATGTGGAATAATAACAGAAAGTATTATTTCCTTTTTACAGTCATTCTGTTTATACATTTCTACACCTCTCCATAGAAATTTGTCGTATCCGCTCTATGTCCCACCCCAGTAAAATCAAGGGAATCGTGTTCCATGCATTAGAATGAAACCCGTTTTCTCACAAAGGCTCTGACATTATTCAGAAATTAATTATAACTTACTTAACATTTTATTCATTCTTTATTTTGCATGATACCAGACTTTTCATTATATTTCCTTTCATGATAGCTGCTTTTTTATATAACAAAAGAATACATAACGCACTTTTCATAATATTATCATTTGTATAATATCTATACAGCCTGCCATATATTCCGGTTAAATCATCACCGAATATATGGTTCTTACACGCCACAAGGCTGGAATTATTCAGGACTCTGTCTATTATCCGCTCACGCCCTCTCCTGCTTTGCTCATTGTTCAACCACGAAATCATCATCTCCATACAGTCTTTAAAATATAAGGCATATTGCAGTCGCATCATTTTATCTGTATCGTATCCACAATTTTCCATATATCTAAGTATTTCCTGCATAATCGTATTTTTGGTATGAAAGTATTTATCTATGCTTTCAATATCATTTCTTTCAGCTTTTTTAGATGATATACCTGAGTCGTTGTATCTGTAATAATAAAAAATCTTCTCCGTAAAACATTTTTTCTGAGCCTTGTCCAAAATTGGCAGGCTTTGCATCAGATCCGTCCCAAACCGCAAATATGCATACTTTGAATATTCTGCATCCAAATCAATACATTGTCTCCGAAATACCTTTAGCCACAGATTATTCAGACTATTGCATATTGGCAATTTCTCCCATAATAACTTTTTACTCACCCCGCCATTTCCAATAATCGTTCCTTCCGGAAAAATGACTTCCGAATCAGTTGTGCCTGCGCCATTCTTAACATTTCTTCCAAATTAGCAGGCTTATTTATTGTTATATTCGGATCTGTCTCATACTTTATCGCAAAATCCATATACTGCCAATCGGTATTATACAGATTTCTTTTATGTCTGACGAACCTGTCATAATCCACCTGTATTATCCTTGGCACTCCATTAAAATTAAAGATTTTATAATCCTTTAGTTCTACTCCTGATTCATCTGCCATATACTGCTCTGCTATAATCCTTGGTTTCACATTTTTATACGGCCACTCTCTTCCACCGTAAAAAAAGTTCCCTTTTAATGCCCTGTTAAACTTTTTCCTTATAGCTCCAATGTCAAAATCATTCTTATCCCTGCATATTACAACACTTCCCGAATCATGCGTGCATTTTAGCACAAATTGATCCGGAAGTTTTGAAAAATCAATATCGTCAAACTGATCCCATGGTCCCCCGGCTAATGGGATCAGATATTCTTCGCCTATTTTTTCCTTGATATATTTCCTGACTTCATACTTGTCTACCATTTTTGTATATTCAGGTTTCCTATCATAAAGCTTTAGCCACTGCAGTTTTTCATTAAATGTCTTTGGGTTTTTCAAATCCAGTTTTTTACCCATTATTCTCCTATACATATACTTTAAATACACTGAATCAGGTATCGACCTGACAACAATATCCGTAATCCACATTATTTTTATTCCTTTATTTACAACCGTTATCCTTGTTAATGACTATATGCCGTTACGAAGCAGTCATCAAAGATAAACAATCCTTACAACCGATATTTTTAATTGTTTCCCTTTCCGTAAAATTCTGTATTACTAAGTTCTATTCACCTCAAATACATCTCTTTATAATGTTTTTTATATTTTTTCTTATCCGTCTTACATCCCGTTCCGATAAAATACCTTGTTTTTCTACCGTAGTATCGCCGTTGCTTTTCACAAAAATTTTGCAGAGCCAGATTCTATTCCTCCATAAATTCCCTGTTATTTCTGTAATAGTCCATTATAATTTCATTTTCAATGTCATCCATATTTGTTTCTACTATTTTTTCATTGTGAATAACAGCCGCATGATTGGGATAATTTAAATTAAGCACTCCTATCCAACCTTTCTCGTTTGTAAAAGCATAACTATTAATAATCATGTCTGCCCCATCTGCAATTTCCTTAATATCAAACTGCATAATCATCCATAATTCTCACCATTCCCTCAATCAAGACAATTGCGCGACAACAGATCCCTTTGATATTATCACCCTATCAGACACTTCTTCCCCTGAAAAGCAAATCCGTATTTCCTTATCTTTTCCTTTGGAATGCCGTCCGCAACCAGCGCTTTCTCATACTGTTTCTCCTCGATCTGGGCAAGGGCACCAGCCACCGTGTCCTTAAGCTCCTTCTCCCTGGACGCCCTAAATACCTTGAACTCTATAATGTATGCGTTATCCTTTTCCTTGTCGCGGGGTTTCAGCACCACGTCATAACGCCCGAAACCGCTCTCCCTGTTTGAAGCGATCTCGAACCTGTCGCGCAGTCCCGCGATCAGTCCAAGCACAAAACCATGGTAAAAACGCTCCGGATGGTCATCTGCCGAAGCATTTTTTGCCACGTCAAAACTGGAAAAACTCTCCAGTGCTATCTCATTCATAAATTCGTTCATATATTCGACGTCATCAAGAAGCATCGCCTTGACAAAATCATTGTAGTCGCTTCCTACCACGTCAATGCCAAACCAGCCCCTGACCATGTTCCTGAACATATATAGTACTTCCCTGTTCGTGAGTGTAAGGGTGTACCTTATATCATCTGTCCTGTCCTCCGCAAGCGGGTCGCTGCTGATTATCTTGAGATATCCTGACGCTACAAGCAGGCTCCATACCGCACTGATCACGCGTCCACGCAGGTTGGGAAAGACACTGTGTTTTACCTCCATATAAATCTCCATTCTTGTCAAATCCTGCGAATTTGGGTGCAAGCACAAATTTGCCCTGTGAAAAATTTATTTTTCACAGGAACACCTCATCCCAAAATCTCTACACAAGCGAATCGAACGGATACCCAATTGCTGTCATTCCTGCCCTAAACCCTTTGTCCGCTGTAACAATCACAATATCTTCCCCATCTTCCGAATATGCTTTGGCAGTCCCCAAAATTACGGAATCCATAGACTTAAAATTATATACTAATGCCTTGTAAATAAATTTTTCAGCTTCAATTATCACCTTTTCGGTTACATCGAGCACCCTGACTTGAAACAGAGGGTTCACTCCTGTTGAAATCTCACGTTCCATTTTCAGCCAGTCACGGATCTTAGCCCCACTCCATTTCTTACGTTTTTCAATTATATAACGTGCCTCGCATAAATTATTGGTATCTGCATGAATCCGCTCACATATCGGAGTCTGCCTGCTCTGTCCCCGCGCATACTGACCTATTACTGAAATGATTTCTATTTGTGTGACTTTTGAAATAAAACATTCTCCTTTCAGAATATTTTCAATTCTCACGTTTTTTTCCTGATTTGCCAGGTACCCAAGTACCGCAAAATAAGCATTCGTATCCAATAAGTATCTCACAATTTTATCCTCTGATTTCCACCGTAGATTGTAATAACCTTTGCGTATTTTCCACTCCCAAAGGTTCAAGCTTGCTCTTCACAATATCGATCAGTTCATCCAGCTCTGCCTCCGCGCCTTTATTTACATACCCGTTAATTCCCAAATTTATCAGTTTCTTTATATCACCATATTCAGTAAAATTTGTATATACTATTATTTCAATATATGGATTTTCACTTCTGATCACTTTAAGCAGTTCTTCACCTGTCATCAAAGGCATCTTAAGGTCAAGCAGAATTAAATCATAGTCATTTTCATGAAATTTAGCCAAACCTTCCCTGCCATTATAGGCAACATCAGCCATAATACCTTCTAACTCAAATGCCTCTTTCACACTCTCCGCAGTTTCCCTCTCATCTTCAACCAATAAAATATTATACATACTTAGTTTCCTCCTGTATTAATCTCTATTACGAATTTAGCTCCCTCGTTATATCTACTATCCACACATATTCTCCCCGAAAAAATCTTTAATATATTCCACACGATAAATAAGCCAAGCCCCTCCCCGCCTTCTTCTATTTCTTTATCTTTGGTAGAAAAAAACGGATTAAATATTTTCCTTTGATTTTCAATCGCGATACCAGTACCATTATCACTAAATTCAATCCGCACTATATCACTGTTCCTTTTTACCAACACCTGCAGAATTCCCTTTTTCCCACTATGACGAATCGCATAGATAGAATTAATAATCAAATTGTAGAATACTTGTTCGAATTGTACTTCTTCACCAAATAGTTCAATTGAATCATCACCCTCAATGCTATACTCAATACTTTCATTGTGTAATCGCACTTCAAATTCGCCAAATACACTTCTGATTGCTCCGATAACACTGAAATCTTTCTTTTCACTTCTGCTTGATACGATGGGTGAAAATCTGCCTAAAAGATTTCCCACACGTTTTGTCTGCTGTAAAACACTATCCAGAAGTTTTTGCTGCTCTGCATCAATCTCTGCACCCAGTTTTCTTTTTTTTCGGTAATACAGCTGAATTGCATAACGTATATTCGTTATCGGCTGTCCGAGTTCATGTGAAAAGCCCCTGAGCAATTCTGACATAGCAGAAAGCTGCCTATTATGCTCCTGCTCCGACACAAGTGTCCGCAATTTCTCCCACACGACATCTTCCGTTTCTTTTCTGGCAGAACGCATCTCTTTTGTACTTTGAAAAGACTCAATCTTTTTTTGTATTTTCTGAGCGTCTTCAAGCATATTATATTTGACATATAATTTAAACAATGTTCGACATATAGGCAGTCTGTTTCCTGATAATTTTTCTTATCTTCCTGTTCGTATATCCCATTTTTGTAAGG
>OFGA01000360.1_pt1 | contig 39609 bp, 36 predicted proteins | sample 1521471 | NCBI WGS metagenome assembly OFGA01 (sample SAMEA3504086, study PRJEB24116) | mouse gut metagenome | biome: mouse gut; feature: mouse-associated habitat; material: faeces | place: Denmark | collected 2011 | reverse complement strand
CCCTCGTCTGCAGCAGAACCGTAAGATGCCGTACTTACCGTAAGGCCCGCGTCCGTCACGGCTTTGTCAAAATCTTCTGCTGACGCAATCGAATCCGCAGTCGCCTTAAGCGCTGCCAGCTCTTCTTCCGGATGTTCCCCTTCCTCGCCCTCTTCTTCATGCGTATGGTCTGCGGCAACCGTAACATAGCTGAACGTCCTCTGCGCCGCTTCTTCGTCGGTCACGGTCGTATCCGCATCCTGGATCATCCGGTCGTGCATCTTCTTCTGGATCGTCTGTAAACGCAGCATCTCCTTTACATTCTCCGGATTCTCCGCCCCGATCTGGCGGATCGCCTCTTTGGAATTTGCCGCAATAAACTCTTCGGCTGCTTTCGTAATGGCAGCTTCCTCCTCTTCGCTCAGCGAAATATCATAATCCGCCATATGAGCCTTTAACGTATACATATCCTGCAGGGATTCCACGACATTTTCTTTCATATCCTCCGAAAGGGTCTTGCCGTTCCCATACAGGTCGCTGTTCCACATATCTTCCCCAAAATACGCCATATAGTATGAATCATAAACTGCCTGCTGGTATTTTGCAAAAAAATTCGCAACGCCCATCGTAATAACCGTATCTCCGAGCTTTGCAAACTCCGCCGTATCTGAAATCGTATTGCCGCAGCCGCTCACTGCCAATCCCATCAAAGCTGCTCCTGCCAGCAGCATCGCTGTAACTTTTTTACTTTTCATCTGTTCCTCCTAAATATCCGGCGTATCTTAGGTTCTGCCGGTCGCTCAGACTATTATAGTGCTTTTTTTTCCGTACCGCAAGATTTTTCACGATTTTTTCAAAAGTTTTATCTGATTGTGCCAAAGCACTCCGGCAAGCGGCATATTGGGGTTGGCCGTAGACTGGCGCTCATAAAGCATCAGCTCAAAAGGGGGCCCATCTAAAATCTCCTGCCGTTTGTATAATATCTTGGAATAAAAGCATGGATTTTCCGGATGGTTCAGATAAAACAGAATATTTTGAAATGCCCTGCCCTCTGCCTGACGGGCCCTTTGCCAAACACGCTCTAAAGCACAAACAAAAATACCTCCTAAAATACCGGCAACGGAAAATAAAAAAACAGATGCCATCAATTACTCAAAATGCATCTGTTTCTTTTCCCAGCCCCTCTGCTTTCACACGCATCCGCTGTATCGCATTGTCAATCGCTTTGGGTGATTTTCCCATCTTTTCCGCAATCTGGCGATAGGGAAAGCCCTCTAACATATAATCAAATACCTGCTTTTCCATTTTACTTAAACATTTTTCAAGCGCCAGAAAACGCTGTGCAATCTCTTCTTTCCCAATTAAAAGGCATTCCGGATTTTTATCTGTACTGCCGGAAAGTACATCTGCTAATGCAACACCATGGTCGTCCGAAGCGTCAAAAGAAATATAGGTATTCAGCGGTGCATGTTTTTTACGCCGGGACGCTTCGACTGCCGTATACATCTGCCGTTCGATACACAGCCTCGCAAAATGGTAAAACGAAGCGTCCCTTCCAGGCTTATATTCCTGAATAGCTTTAAACAGCCCTATCATACCTTCCTGGATTAAATCATCCGTATCCCCGCCAATCAAATACAGCGCATTTGCTCGTTTGCGTACAAACGGCTTGTATTTGCCTAATATATAGTCCATGATCCCCGCTTCATTGCCCCTAAGCCTTTCAATCAATTCCTCATCAGAACAGCCTGTGTAATCTGCCATTTATTTATTTGCACCCCTCTGGCGTAAAATTTCAAATGCCAATACCCCGGCGGCTACCGAGGCGTTTAATGAATCAATATCCCCTTTGGTCGGGATGGAAGCGGTAAAATCACAGTTTTGCGCCACAAGCCTGGATACACCGTCCCCCTCGCCTCCAATGACAAGCCCAATAGGGCCTCTCAAATCCAGTTCGTACATGGATTTGCCCCCCATATCGCCGCAGACAAACCACATCCCTTCTTTTTTGAGCTCCTTTATCGTATTGGACAGGTTGGTTACTTTTGCAACAGGCGTGTAATTAAGCGCCCCAGCGCTTGCCTTTGCCACAACGGCGGTCAGCCCTGCCGCCCTGCGTTTGGGGATAATCACTCCATGCGCCCCAGCCAGGTTTGCCGTCCGTATGATTGCGCCCAAATTATGTGGATCTTCAATGTTATCAAGCAATATCAAAAACGGCGGCTCCCCCTTTTTTTTGGCCTGGTTTAACAGCTCCTCTACCGATGCATATTCATATGCCGCGCAGGATGCAATAACGCCCTGGTGTTTTCTGGTTTCTGAAAGCTGGTCAAGGCGTTCCTTTGATACGAATGTAACAATTGCGTCCCCTTTTTGGGCTTCGTGTAAAATGGTCTGTACCGGGCCGTCCTTACAGCCATCCAGGACATAAAGCCTGTCAATGGTTTTTCCAGATCGAAATGCCTCTAACACGGCGTTTCTTCCTTCTATTTTTGTTTCATTTTCCATACTATATCCTTTCTTCTATCAGAATCAGGCCTTCCTTTACCAATACCAGAATTCTGTCAAACCGGCCGGTAAGGTAGAGGTAACCAAAAAGGGCTTCCAACCCGGTTGCTTTGCGGTATTCGGACATGCTGGCATTTTTGGCCATCGTTGGAGAATGTGCATTACGCCCACGGCGGTAGATATCCGCTTCCTCATCCGTCAGCTTGGGCAGAAGGCCGTCAATAAGCCTTGCCTGCGTACGCGCTTTGACAATATGGCTTGTCCTATGGTGCAGCTCATTTGCTTTGGTATTGCCCCGCCCCACCACAACAGAACGGATCACCAGATCAAAAATACCGTCCCCAATATAGGCGAGCGCAAGAGGTGAATACGTGCGGATATCCACCTCTTTTAAACCAAACTGCTGCCGGATTGCTGCATTTATACCCGTTTCCATTGTACGCCTTCCCTGGTATCCTTTAACTGGATGCCTTTTTCTAACAAAATATCACGGATTTCGTCTGCCCTGGCAAAATTTTTCTCTTTTCTGGCTGCCTGGCGTTCTGCAATCAGGTTTTCAATTTCCTCATCTAAAACCTCTTCATCTTGCTCCAAAAGAATGCCGAGTATGCCGCAGAGCGTTTTAAGCTGCGCATACAACGCTTCCACATAACCAATTGTACGCTCTGGCGAAACATTAGTATTGATAAATTTCACCAGTTCAAATATAGCGGAAACAGCGTCCGCCGTATTAAAATCATCGTCCATGGCAGCTTCAAATTTTTGGGTAAATACCGCCGCTTCTGCCAGCAGCGCCTGTTCCGCCGCCGTCAAGCCGCCTTCCTGCGCCGTTTTTTTCAGATGCGCGAGATTTTCCGCCGCTGTTATAATGCGCTCTAGCCCGCTTTTCGCCGCTTCCATTAAATCCGCGCTGAAATTTAACGGGCTTCTGTAATGTGCGCTTAACATGAAAAAGCGCAGCGTCTGCAGGTCGTATTTTTCACTGATTTCACGCACCGTGAAAAAATTCCCTACCGATTTGGACATTTTTTTATTGTCCACGTTTAAAAAAGCATTGTGCATCCAGTACTTGGAAAACGGAACGCCGTTTGCCGCTTCGCTCTGGGCAATCTCATTTTCGTGGTGCGGAAAAATAAGATCCTCTCCGCCCGCATGGATGTCAATTTCATCTCCCAGGTATTTCTTAGACATAACGGAGCATTCAATATGCCAGCCAGGGCGGCCCTTACCCCAGGGAGACTCCCAATACGGCTCGCCTTCTTTTTTGGGTTTCCAGAGCACGAAATCCAATGCGTCCTCTTTTAAGTCCCCTGTCACCTTTATATCCCGGTGCCCTGCCTGCAAATCATCAATATTTTTATGGGAAAGCTTGCCGTAACCCGCAAACTTACGCGTCCTGTAATACACTGTTCCGTCTGCTGCAGGGTATGCATACCCGTTTTCAATCAGCTTCCCTATCATATCTATCATGCCGTCGATTTCCTGAGTTGCCAGCGGATGTGTCGTAGCAGGGCTTACATTCATCCCCTCCATATCTTTTTTGCACTCTCCAATAAAACGCCGTGCCACTTCTTCGGCTGTCGTGCCCTCTTCCATTGCCTTTTTTATAATTTTGTCGTCCACATCCGTAAAATTGGATACAAAGTTGACATTGTAGCCTTTGTATTCCAGATAATGGCGTACCGTATCAAATACAATCATCGGCCTGGCGTTGCCAATATGGATGTAATTATACACGGTAGGGCCGCAGACATACATCTTTACTTTTCCTTCTTCTAATGGAACAAATTCTTCTTTTTGCTTTGAGAGCGTATTGTATATTTTCATTTACATGTGTTCTCCTTTTCCAGTTTTTTAATCTTCGATTCCAAATCTATAATTTTGTTGTACAGCGCGGTATTCTCATGCTGCAGCGCGGCAATGTCCTCCTTCACCGGGTCTGGCAGATGGATCTGATCCATATCGCTGCGCGGCACTTTCTGGTTGCCGCGCTTTACAATCCTGCCTGGCACGCCTACGACGGTACAGTTCGGCGGCACTTCCTCAAGTACGACGCTGCCCGCCCCGATTTTGGAATTTTCCCCGATCGTAAACGAGCCTAATATTTTTGCACCTGCGCTTACCATAACATTATCGCAAAGAGTCGGATGCCGCTTGCCAGTTTCCTTGCCCGTACCGCCAAGCGTCACACCCTGATAAAGCGTCACGTTGTCCCCGATAATCGTCGTTTCCCCAATGATTACGCCGCTTCCATGATCAATGAAAAAGCCCTTGCCGATTACAGCCCCGGGATGGATTTCAATTCCGGTTTTCCTGGCGGCACGCTGGGATATGTACCGTGCCAGCAGGAAATGCCCATTTTCATAGAGCCTGTGTGCCCTGCGGTAGCTTAACATGACACGAAAGGCAGGATATAAAAATACCTCCATCGGCGATTTAATCGCCGGATCGCGTTCCTGTATAACCTGAATTTCTTCTTTAATAAACCCGAAAAGTCCCATATTTACTTCCTTTTCCAATATACACCCGGAAGATAAAAAAACCCCGTCTCGGATTCAGAGACGAAGTTATCCGCAGTTGCATTGTACCCGGATATTCAGGCGTCGCCTTTTCACCGGATCGGCTCCCGGTTTGTCACTTTTGGTTGTTCATTTATAGTTTATGCAGAGATTAGGGTTTTGTCAATAGTTTTATAAGGGGATAGAATTCCCCCACCCCTTCATCCTACGCCCGATCCCCCTATTTTGCTTCCTCTGTTCCTTTCCCGTGCGCTGTCTGGCACCCTGGGCATCTTCCGCACGCCCCGCCAGATACCATAACGCTGTTCTCATAAAACCTGCCCAGCAAACAAACCGCCTGTGCACAAATCCCTTCCTGTGCACCAGTAAATCCCAGGCCTTCTTCTGTAGTCGCCTTCACATTCACCTGATCCTTAGGTATCTTTAATACCTGTGCAATATTCCCCTTCATTTGGCCGATATATGGGCTTAATTTGGGTTTTTGTGCAATAATAGTAGCATCAATATTTTCCACATAATACCCATTCCCCTCTATCAGCCCCCCCACATGAGAAAGCAGCTTTAAACTCGAAATTCCCTTATACGCTTCGTCTGTATCAGGAAAATGCTGCCCAATATCCCCTAACGCAGCCGCCCCAAGCAGGGCGTCCATAACGGCATGCAGCAGCACATCCGCGTCAGAGTGCCCAAGCAGGCCTAACGTATGCTCAATTTCTACCCCGCCAAGTATTAACTTCCTGCCTTCCGTCAATTTGTGTACATCATATCCAGTTCCTATTCTCATATAATACTCCTTCCTAATCCTTATGATACAAAAGCTATCCCGTTTCTGCATTATAGCACCATAAATTCCACCTAACAACAAAAAAACATTTTACTCTTGAGTATTTTATAAAATAGCACTAAAATATCAATGGGACATAATTAAATTTTACAAAAAACAGGAGAAAATACTATGTATGAAATGAAACCAGAATATTACACAGGAATTGAAGCGATTGACAAAGAGCATGAACGCTTATTTGAGCTGGCACAAGAAACACACGAATTGCTCAACGATAATCTGCTGCTAGACAAAACAGAAAACCTCAACTATTTGATTTCAGAGCTAATCAATTACACGAAAATCCATTTTTCCCATGAGGAAACATACCTAGAACAAATCCGCTATGGGCAGATAGAGGCGCATAAGAAGCAGCACCGTGAATTCGAGAATAAGCTAACGGCATTTGATCTAGACTCAGCAGAGGATAATTTTGAACTGCAAAACGAAACAGTACAAAACCTGCTTTCGTTTTTAGTCAACTGGCTAATCAGCCATATTTTAAAGGTAGATATGCTCTATGTAAAATAAGAAACAGCAGGATACCGCACTATCTATCCCCATAGCGGTATCCTGCAGCCTGCTTTGTCCCTGTATAATCCAGATCACACCACCAATTCACGCACAACCTCACGGACAGTCGACATCTTTTCTATCCTGCCCACATCTGCCCCGCAAAACACAAGGCCATCCTCCACATCCCCTTTCACTGCGCGGATCAATGCATCCGTAATACAATACGGTATTGTAGCAGGATTGCACTTCGCCAGGCAGCCATAACATTTCCCAATTGATATAGGATGCTTTTTAACCTGTTCTAAAAAACGGTTTTTTAAAGCACGCCCCGGCATCCCAACCGGACTTTCTATAATATCTACATCCGAAGATTTTGCCCGGATATACGCTTCCTTATAGGCCAAATTTGCATCGCATTCCTCCGTTGCAACGAACTTAGAAGCTACCTGCACCCCATCTGCCCCTAACTGCAATACATGGGATACATCTTCCCTCGAAAAAACCCCTCCAGCTACAATCACAGGGATCTTTTGTCCAAATTTCCTGCCAAATTCCCTTACAGTCTGAATTATCTTTTTAATTTCCAGATCATAATTTAAATGATCCCGGCATTCCAGCTCTTCCCTCGAAAAGCCCAGGTGGCCGCCTGCTTTTGGCCCTTCAACCACTACAAAATCCGCTGTCCTTTCGTATTTACGCCCCCACATCTTCAAAATAATATGTGCCGCCTTTTCCGAAGATACAATCGGGGCAATTTTTGTATCCGATCCTTCCACCAGCCCCGGAAGATCTATGGGAAGCCCCGCACCCGATATAATAACATCAGCGCCTGCCTTTACTGCGGTTTTTACATGCTGCGCATAATCCTTTAACGCGACCATTACATTAACGCCTACAAGCCCGTCTTTCGCCTGTTTAAGCGCCCGCTTAACATGCATTTCTATTGCCCTTTTATTGCATTCTTTATAATTTTGTTCAAACCCTGTTTCGTCATATCCAATTTGTGCTGTAGAAATAATACCAACCGCCCCTTCTGAAGCAACGGCGCCAGCCAATCCCGAGCGGCTTACGCCAACCCCCATCCCACCCTGGATAATAGGCAGCTTTGCTGTTTTATTTCCTATTTTTAATTCTTTCATGTGGATTATTTATCCTTTCTATGCTAATAGCCTTTGTTTTTTATATATCTTAGCATTATTTGGTATTTATGTCAATGTATTATGGTTTATAATATTTTTATTAAGTAGTATTTTATACTATGTATTCTTTTTATCAAATCAACCTATGACACTAAACAAAAAACCCAACCCCCATTATCCGCTGAGGAACTAAATCCACACCAAACAATAAGGATCAGGTTCTTGAACCTTGCCTTAACTATTTATTGCAAAAGATGCAATACGCCTTGCTGGCTTTGATTTGCCTGTGCAAGTATCGACTGCCCTGCCTGTATCAAAACATTATTAACACCATATGTAACCATCTCCTGCGCTATATCAGTATCTCGGATTCTAGACTCTGAAGCAGCTGTATTCTCTACAGCCGTATCAAGGTTTGCTACCGTATGCTCCAAACGATTCTGTGCCTCCCCAGAAAGAGCGCATCTCTGAAACCAAATTTACGGCATTTTGAACCAGTTTCATCGTTCTTCCTGCATTCTCATAAGTATCAACAAACAAATTCTGTTTGGGGTTATAAAGGTTTTTCTTGCCTGTTGCCACATCTTGTTTTGATACTACGGCCTTTAATACCCTGTCCGTATTCTGCGCCTGTAAATTATGCTGTATAACCATATAATCCTCTCCTTGTCCCTTTCATCTAGCCAATATGATAATACAAAAAAAGCCCGGGATATGCCTTATGTCTTTTACAGGCAACAAGTCCCTGACTTTTTAAACAAGAGCAGATAATGGGAGTCGAACCCACCCCCTCAGCTTGGGAAGCTGATGTACTACCGATATACTATATCTGCATGATACCGTTATTCTACGGCATATCCGTGATAAACGGCTTCAGGGCTGCCAGAATTTCTTTCTCTTCTTCATTAGTCTCTAAAATCCGCAGCTCTAATGTCCTCGACAAATCCATACTGAAAATTCCCATCACGGACTTTGCATCTACCACATATCTGCCGGAAGCCAAGTCGAAGTTTCCTTGGAACTGTGCCATAATGCTGACAAAATCTTTCACGCCTTCAATGGTCTCCAGCCTGATCATAATGCTTTTCATCCGGGCAACCTCTTTCTTCCTGTTTTCGATGACATTAGCTATTATACTATCAAAAAATCAATTTGTACAGTATAAATTTGAATTTCGTCAATTTTTACAAAATTTTCTGTTGGTATCAAGGAATCTTATGAGCGAATAATATTATCCTTTCATAAGATCCTTGATAATTTCCCCCGCCATGATCATTCCTGCCACCGGAGGCACGAACGATACGCTTCCGGGAACCGGACGGGGGGAAGGGGTTTTTTTCCCGAACAACTCCTCCTCTGCAGGATCCTTCCCGGAAGGCTTTTCTTCAAAAGGCAGCTCTCCTTTTTTTATTCCCGGAGCAACCGGTTCTTCCCTGGAATATACTACTTTTAAGCTTTCTACCCCGCGCTTTTTTAGTTCCCTGCGCATCACCCTCGCCAGAGGGCAGACGCTGGTCCCATAAATATCCGCCACTTCAAAGCCGGCCGGATTCAGCTTATTGCCGGTTCCCATGCTGCTGATTACAGGCACATGGTATTTTTGTGCCTGCATGACCAGTTCTATTTTTGCCGTTACCGTATCCACGGCATCCGCAACATAGGAATAGCAGGAAAAATCAAACAAGTCTTTATTTTCCGGCAGAAAAAAGCAATGAAACACTTGGACTTTGGCCAAAGGGTTGATTTCCAGAATCCGTTCCTTCATCACATCCGTCTTATATCTTCCTATCGTACTGGAAAGCGCGATGATCTGGCGGTTTATATTGCTTTCCGCCACTCTGTCGCTGTCGATCAGGTCAAACGCACCGACGCCGCTCCTCGCCAGTGCTTCCACAACATAGCCTCCAACGCCTCCTATTCCGAACACCGCGACTCTGGCCTTTTGCAGACGTTCCGCCGCCTCTCCGCCGACGAGCATTTTCATCCGCCCGAAACGGCCTTTACTGTTATCTATTCTCGCTGACATAAATCTGTACCCTGTTCTGAATAATATCCACCACTTCTTTTACATTTTTCTGCCCTGCGAAATAGGGTGCAGCCTCTTCCGAAATAATATCGATCAATGCCTGGTTATTCGTATAAAGCTGGTCTACTGACTGCATAAAGCCCAAGACTTCTTCCACTTCCTCCTGGGTCATGGGTTCGATCACTATATCCACTCCATTGATATTATAAGTCTCGTCATATTCCACCTGATTCCCGTTTTCGTCCTCATAAGTAGGTTTTTTCTGCGCTTTCTGCGCCATCAGCTCCGCTTGTTTCAGGCTGAGAGGCCATCCGTAATTGTCCTTTTCCTGGTATTCCTCTGTCAGAAAATAACGTAAAAACTGCCATACTCCGTCCTTATTCTTCGATTTAGAAGACATGGACAGTTTTATATTCGCGCCAATAGCAGATCCCTTTTTGTTTTCGGACGGGAAACCGATCATCGTAATATCTTCCCCAAAGAACGCCTTCTTCAAATAATTATAACCGGAAAAACTATCTAACACGGTTTGATCCAGCAGCACTTTTCCTTGACGGAGCTGTTCATCCCAGCTCATCCCCATATCTTTTTCCCAATAATCCTCCGGAAGTTTTTCGGGAAAATCTTTGATAAACTCGAGAAGGGAGATAAATCCTTCCGTATTAAAATTGCATTTTCCGCTTTCCCAGTCAATGAACTGGTTTCCTGACATACGGATGCTATAATAAAGCATCTCCTGCCTTGTCATTGAAAAAACCTGGGTTCCTTCCGGCTTAGCCGCCAATACGTCTTTCAATTCCTGAAGTGTCCACCCCGTCCCGTTTCCCACATCCGCCGTTTTTCCTGTCACGGTATAAATAATGAACCTGGAAGGCAGACAATATAATTCTCCGTTATTTTCATGAACTTTCAGCACATTTTGGAAATAATCTTCCCTCTTTAATTCCGTATCCTGATCTATATAAAAATACAAATCTTCAAACAGGCCCTTCGCCGCATAGCTTTCCACCGGAATATTATCGTTTAGAAGGAGAATATCCGGCATTTTTCCCGATACAATATCCGTATTCAGCTTTGTGATTCCCGCCGTATAGTCTTCATCCGTATCATATTGGGAATAATCGGTAATCGTAATTCTGTAATCGGGGTTCGACTTATTGAATTCCACCACATACTTTCTTACCTCCCAGTCCAGATAATAGCATGCGAGCGTAAGCACCGTTTTATCCGCCACATCTTTAGGGTCTACCTTGGTAAACTTCATGAGTGCTTCTTCCCCCGTCATATCATCGGCCATCACTCCATAAAATTCTTTCTCGCTGACCGCGGAAAGATGGTACACATAAGAAGAACTCATATCAGAGTCGATAAAGTCCAGCAGCTTCTTTACCTGCGCATCGCCAAGATTATAGGAATATATCCCCCCATTGCCCACCAGCAGGAAATCGCTGTCCGCACCCGGGTACAAGCTATATCCATTCAGGCCGGAAATCTCATATTCCTCAGAATATTCTCCTGTATTTATATCCAATTTACGCAAAACATTTTTATTCAGCGCTTCGTTATAAACACTTATGACAACCGTCCCGTCTTTTAAAAAATAAGTTCCGCCGTCCAATTCTTCCTTAGGATCCAAATGTCCGGCCGGCTTACCTTCCGTATCATAAAATGAGACCCCGTTCTGATCCGCTACTCCGATTCTTCCATCCGGGAACAGATGCATCCACTTTACCCAATAATTCTGACCGCTCTCATTCAATGGCAATTTCCATACTTCTTTTCCGGTGCCGTCCACCTTGATCAAATAGTATATATCTTCATAAACAGAATCCTCTTCTTCCGAATTCTGTTCGACAAATTCATCATAAATAATATAATAGTTCCCTTGTTCGTCCGAATTGATATAGGAAAGATAAGAGTTCTGCGACATATCCATAGTAAAAGACTTGACATCAGAACCATCCATTTTACAATTCATGAAAGTAGCCCGGCTTCCTTCCTCCAGCCATTCCATCGCAGCGATATACATTCTTTCCCCTTTTATGGAAAAGTTCTGGAACTGATTGAAATTTTCCATTCCTTCCGCGGAAACCTCCTCCGCCTTATAGACGTATTCTTTGGAAGAAACGGCAGCGCTGCCGCCGTCTTTCCCTCCGCAAGCCGCCAGCGCCAAAGACATGCACACTGCCAAAAAATAAACCAATACCCTTTTCCCGTTCATATACTCTCCTCCACGACGCCCCATTTCCCCTGTTACCTCTTCTTCCTTTTTATAAATCCCTTTAAAAATATTTCCATTTGCTTTTTTCGTTATGAAATCTGTCCGCCGCCCGATCTTTGCATTCCAAAAGAAAATGCCCTGCATCCTTCCATGTCCACTGCCTCCTCTTCCATGAAAGAATCAATGCTGACCCAACAATCACGGAAGGACAAAGCAAAAACAATATCTGCAATATCAAAACAACGGCAAACACATCTTCCCATCCCCTGGCCACATTTTCCCAATAAGGATACTGAATCGCCCTGGCGTTCATGGAACGCATGCCAAATTCGGAAATTACGGTCAAAAGGCCTTTCAGATGAAAGCGGGAAGTATTTTCCACAACCCACATATGGTTTTCATCAATGCCCATCTTTTCTTTTACACTGTTATACGCAAAATTTTTCACCGGATTCGGCATGACCACTTCATAGCTGTTGATCCCCTCTGTCTTGCCGAATTCCTCCAAAGTCTCACAGGACACATAGACCAGCGTCTTATCCAGCCCGGCCGCCTCATGGAAACGTCCCTCTTCCCTTCGGATCACGCCCGATATATAATGCGGCGTTCCGCCGATATTCAAGGGCATACCGACTACATCATTGGAACCAAACAGCTGCCAGGCCGCATCTTCATCCAGAATCACTTTATCATGCATCAGATCGTTTCCCGAAAAATAGGAGCCTTTTAACAACTGCACCGGATGAAACAGGAAAAAATCCCCTCCGATCCCCACAGCTGCCACATCCGCCAAAGACTTTTTCCCGGATGATAAAGTAATGGTACCGGAAGAACTGTAGGCATCCGCCCACAACCTTGCGTTTTCATTGGGAGCCGTAATGGAAGCCTCCAGAAGCGCTTTATCCAGCTCATACTCGAAAGATCTGATTTTATCTTTATCGATTTCCGTACTTTCCGTAAAAAAACAACTCACCTGCGCGGCATCGTTCCCCTCCGCCCATCTCTTCGCCGCATTCTGATCCAACAGTTCGTTTTTTTTCACTGTGGCAAAAGCGGTCAGTCCTCCCCAGCATAAGAGGCAAAGCAGGACAAGGGCCGATAAAAATATCTGCTTCCATGAAAGACCCTTTATAAAAATTTTGATTTTATTCATCGTCTGTTTCCATCTTCCCTTTCCGTCTGCCCACGGCCCGGCTCCGTCATCGTCCCACTATTAATCCGTCAGCCGCACTTGCTTTCCTGCTTCCACCGGCTTTGTCGCCGTAGTGATCACATATTCATAGCCGTAAAGCCCTGCGGAAATCGCCGTGTGCGTATCATCCGAAGCCACAACTTCCACATCCACCCTCGTTGCAATATAACGGTTGCCGAGAGGGCTGCTCTTCGATTCCACGATCAGAATGAATTTCCCGTTATTGTCTTCCCTGATCGCGCTGTTCGGCACCACCAGCTCATAATCGGCACTCCTCTGCCCTACCGAGAGGCTTAGTGACTGTCCCGACTGCACATCGCCCTCAATCTGGAAAGTGAGTTGTTTTTTCTGCGCCGGATCGTCAGGATCCGGTTTGATGGAAGTCAGCGTAGCCTTTACATTGTCGTAATACCATGCATTCTGGAGTTCCGCTATATCTCCCACGGAAAGTTTCCTCGCCTGTTCTGTAGTCGCGGAAAAAACAAGGGTAAATCCCTTTCCGGCTACCTGCATAACCGCAAGAGCCTCTTCCGGTTCCGTTTTTTCTCCCGCCGCTTTATTTACGTTCATCACGATCCCGTCCACCGGAGCGTCGATCGTCGCCCCTACCGATTTCTCCCTCAGTTTTTCTACCTTTTCCTGCTGGAGTTCTATCGCATCATTCTGTGATTCCAGATTGATCTCCGCCAATAACTCTTTCTGAACCTCTGCCAAGTCCTCCTTCGCCTTGTTCAGATTTATCTCCGCCTTCGCCTGTCTATCCTGGGCATCTAAGAGCTGGTTCGAAACGTTCGCTTTATTTATGGAATTGTCGTTGTTGTTTTCTTTGTCGGTCAGGGCTTGCTGGGCATTACTTACTGCGGCATCTTTTGCATTTTTCTCACTTTCTCTGTTTGCCTTTTCCTGCGTCTTATCATATAAATTACCTTCCGCATTATTTACAGCTTTTTGTGCATTTTCTATATTCATTGCCGCATTATTATATGCGTTATCACCGCCTAAATCATTATACATCTTAGCTGCATTTTCATATTGTTGCTGGGCATTCAACAAATCCTCATCTACTTTTTTCTTCGCTGCCTCCGCATTTTCCTTAGCTGCTTTAGCATTATCTCTTGATGCCCTTATTGTTGCCACTGCTTGCCATTCTCTTGCAATATCCTCAGCGCTTGCCGTATCCTTATTGTTTTCATACCAACTGTTATATGCCCCTTCCACTTTCTCACATTCACTATTCACTTCATTATATTCAGCTGTAGTTCTTTCAACTTCCTGATTCGCATTCTCTTGATTTACCGATAAGCTTTCTTTTTGCTGGTTATAATTAATAGTCGCTGTTTCTAATTCTTGCTTTGCCTTTTCAATATTTTCTGCCGCAGCAGTCACATTTTCTAAATTTCCTTTAGCTGCATCCAAATCTGTACTTGCCCTATCTATTTCCACCTGCGCATTCGCCACGCTCTGTCCCGCCGCATTCGCTTCCCTCTGGGCATTGCTCACCGCATTTTTCTCACTTGTCGTATCCACAACCTGGTTTCCGATATAACCAAGTTCCTTATTGACCGAAGCCACCTGCAGCGTTGCGGCATCGTATTCTGCCTGTGCCGCATCTACCGTCGATATAGCATTTTGCAGCCTTTGCTGTTTCTGTGTCAGGGAAAGCGTCCGGTCGCCTTCGATATTGCTCACCGTACCCACTTCCATGCTTTCTGTGATCACGGCCAGCTGATAAGCGAGGATCAGGGAATTCAGTTCCTTCTCCGCATCCATCAATTCCGTGCTTTCCATATCTTCCAGATAGAACAGCGGATCGCCTTTCTTTACCTCATCCCCTGCCTTTACGGCCACGCTGGAAATCACGCGGCTTTCGCTGATGGACACATTATAGGGGTCTGAGGCCGTAATCGTTCCTGTTCCGCGCACCTTCTCCGTAATCGTGCCGCTCTGCACATATTCCGTCGCCACCTCAGGCAGCGAGTAATTCATGATCGTGTTGGAAAAAAATGTCAGCACCAGCATAATAGATAAAAAGATGATCGCCGCATTTTTCACCCATTCCCTTCTCTTTGCCGGATTTGTATTTTCGTTCATCTCATTTCCTCCTATCCCTTAATCCCGCCCTGATATGTAATTCCTTCTACCAGATAATCTTCCCCGTAGAGGAATACAAGAAGCGTAGGTATCATGTATATTGTCGCCACTGCAAATGCCAGCCCGATTTCTCCGTTTTTGATCTTGGAAAGAAAAACAGAAAGCGGATGCATCGTATCGTCCGAAAGTAAAATCAGCGGTTGTTCCACCATATTCCAGTAATCAATAAAAACCAGAATCGCCACGGAGCAAAGGCAGCCCTTGCAAAGCGGCAGACAGATGCGCCGGAATATCTGCCATTCCCCGGCCCCGTCGATCTGGGCCGCCTCAATCACGGAAATAGGAATCCTGCGCATGAATTTTGTAAGCAAGTATACGGCAAAGGGAGAAAATATTCCCGGCAGCCATATTGCCCATCTCGTATCCAGCAGATGAAGCCAGCTCGAAACCAAATAATTTGGAACCAGCGTCACCTGATATGGCATCAGCATCAAAATAATATAAGTAAAAAATATGATTTCCTTTATTCTGCCCCGATACCTGGTAAAACCATACGAGGCCAGCACGGCGACCATAAGCTGGAAAAATACGATCGGTGCCACCAAAATCACCGAATTCCAAAATTTGAACAAATAATCCGGGCTTTTCAGCAATACCGTAATATATTGACTGAAGGAAACCATATCAGGAATAAACTTCAAATTCACCTTTTCCGAAATATACGTTTTCCCACCGGTGCTGCCGGAAGCAAATACCTGGCCGTAATTGGAAGATATTTCCGATGAGGCCATAAAGGAATTGGTAATGGTAAGGATAATCGGCATAAGAAAAAGAATGGCGAAAAATGCTGCTATAAGCACGGCAGACCACTTTTTTAAAAAAATTTTCACTTTTTTCTTTCTCATCCTTCCACATCCCTTCCGAAATAATTTTCCGCCAGAAACAATACTCCGATAATGACTACCATGACAAGAGACATCATAATCGCTGCCGCCGACAGCCTCTGGTAATCCAGCTTGCCAAAGGTATTATTCATAAAATGCTGCATCATATATACCGTAGGATATGGATAATCATCCGTTAAAAGATAGATTTCCCTGAATACTTTAAAGGAATTGATCAGCGACATGATCGTTACGAACAGCAACGTAGAAGAAAGATACCTGATCTTAATGAACCAGAAAATCTGCCACGGCTTGGCGCTCTCCAATATAGCCACCTCAAGAATATCCTTCGGAATGCTGCTCAATGCCGCCATAAACAATATCATATTATAACCAAGGTTTTTCCATAAAAACAACACGATAATCACGATCTGCGCATGATCCGATTTCAGCCAGTCGATCTTTCCCATCCCAAACAAAGACGTGATATCGTTTACCATCCCATTATAATGAAACAGCACCTGCCATATCAGCACGATCGATGCGATAGGTACCATCATGGGCGTCAGGAAAAAAGTACGAAACTGGCTTTTAAAAGGCATCTTGCTGTCCAGAAGCATAGCAAGCCCCAAAGACAGCGCCACCGCCAGGGGAACCGCAATCGCGGAAAACTTCATCGTATTGGAAGCCGCCTGGCGGAAGGCCGCGTTTGTAAATACCATTTTAAAATTGTCCAGAAATACAAATTGATGATTGATCGGATTATCCACCACCGAATAAAAAATAACGACAAAAAAGGGTAACACAAAAAACACCAGCACCCCAAGGATGCTGGGGGCTAAAAATATAGATGAAATTTTTCTCCCCCGCTTCCTTTTATTTTTATCTCTTTTCATTCAAATAAACCTGTACCCGCTCCTGAATGAGTCCTGCCGCATCTTCCGCCTTCTTCTGTCCATCAAAATAACTCTGTGACTCATCAATAATAATACTGAATATTTGTGAATCTATCCTGGCAGCGCCCGCCGTTTCGATCATCTGCCGGATCCTGTCCACCTGTTCCTTGGAAGCCGCAAAAACTTCTACCGTAACTTCCCCTGACGCTCCGCTTGTCCAGGTCGCTTTCGGCATCTCTTTTTTCGTTCCGTCCGCATCCTCATAATATTCTGCGGTCATATCCTTTTCAAACTGCTTCTCCAGCGCCGATTTCATAACCGGGAAACCGGCATTGGCGGATTGAAGGTTCTCCTGGCGTTCCTGATCCAATAAAAATTTCATGAACTCCCAGACGCCTTCTTTATTTTTAGAATTCACATTCATTGCTACCGTCGTTCCGTTAGGCGTAATCATCGTCCCGCTTTCCCCGGAAGTGGGGTACCCGATCATATTGATCGCTCCCCCGAATTTATTCTCATACAGCTGATACTGCTGTACGGAAGTAACCGTTTCCTTCAGCAAGAGAAGTTTCCCTTTTCTTATTTTTTCTACATCGCTGGGCCCGTTCTGGTCATACGTAACCTCTTGTGGAAAACGATTGGCGAACTCCAGAATTTTTATAAATTCCCCGTCATTAAAATGACAGGTTCCATTTTCCTCATCCACAAATTTATCGCCGTTTATCGCCAGCATCATCTGCAAAGCATTGTACTTTGTCGTATATTCGAACAATTCCACATCCGATTCTTTGGAATCCATCAGCGCCATCACATCATCCAGCGTCCATGATGTTCCAGTTCCTATGTCAGACTCCTTGCCGATCATCGTTTCTATGCCAAAGCACCTCATGACCGCATAAAGCTTTCCGTCCTCCTCATACGCTTTCAACGCATTTTCCACATAATCTTCCCTGTTCATATCGGCATCCTTATCCAGATATGGATTCAGGTCTTCCACTACGCCCATGGAAACCAGTTCTTCTAATTCAACCGGAGAATATACCATATCGATAATATCCGGCCCATTGCCGCTGGACATATCCGCCGACCAGAGAGAGACTATTGTTTCATAATCCTTATCCCCCTCACTGTAATCCTTGATCTCTATCCGGTATTTATCGCTCTGCTTATTAAAAGCTACTACATCCGCTTTCGCAAAATAAGGGATATAAGTCGTGCCATAAGTCAATACCGTTTTCTCCGGCACTTCCGCTCTGTTCTTTTTCGTCAGAACCGCCAGTTCCGCCTTCGGCTCATCCGAACTCCAGTCCATGGAAAAAGCCACTACCCTGCTATCCGCAAGGATCTGAAAATCTCTCAGGTTTCCGCTGTCGATATCGCTGTCCACCCAGTTCAAAATCTCCACCGGCTCCTCATCGCCCAGATTATATGTATAAAGCTTTGTTCCTACCGTATAGAGAATGTCCGCTAGTTCCCCGCCGCTTAAATAAGTGCCGTATTCAAAGGTTATGGGAACATCCAGCGCCTTTAACCGCTTTCCTGCCAGATCCACTTCCTGCACTTCATAAGCCACATCACCAAAATAAGAAACCAGAACTTTCTCTCCCTTTACGCTGAACATACTCCCGATATAAGTTCCAACATCTATTTCGCAATAGGGCTGTCCATCCTGTTTGATAACGCAGATGCTGTTCTGCAGACAGACATAATAATTCCCGTCCTTATCTTCCAGCAGACTCTGCATATAAAAGCTGTCGTCCTTAACCATCGCTTTTCCCGTATCGACATCCTGCAATACCGTTCCATCCGGAGAAATCTTTCTTATCGTAACATTTTCCGTTTTGCTCTCCATTCCTCCGAGCTGGTCATATGTCTCCAGCCCCAGCAGAAGATTTCCTTCCGTATCCTTTCCAATAACGCTGATCACGGTATTTTCTGCCAAATCTACAGGAATTTCCTCCTGGCTGCCGTCCATCTTTCTTACAAACAGCTTCGTCTGATTGTCCTTCCCCCCTACAAAATATATGGTGCCTTCGTCACCGCTCATCACGTTGCCGACCATATATCCTTCTTCTCCAAGCGTTTCATATTCCGCCACATAAATAAAATCGTCTTTTGCACTTTCCGCCGCCTCAGGCACGTTTTCTTCCTTTCCTTTACCTCCGCATCCGGCCAAAGCCAAAGTTGTGATTACCACTATGCCAGCCGCCAGCCAATTTCTGATCTTCATTCGCATCCTCCTTCCTTTCCTTTCTTCCTATCGGTTCTCATTCACATAAACCTGTATCCTGTTTTGAATAACATCCGCCGTTTCCTTTGCCGATTTCTGGCCCTCAAAATAAGCATTGGACTCTTCCGTAATAATTTCCATGATCTTTTCATCATACTGGTACATCTGATCGGTGCCTTCAATCAATTTCCTTACCGTTTCCACCTCATAATCTTTTGCAGCAAAAATTCGAACGGAAAAATTATCGTATCCCCAGCTCGTCTTTTCCGACCGCTTTTTCGTTCCGTCCACATCCTCATAATAGTCCTCTGTCATATCTTTTTCAAACTGCTTTTCCAATGCCGACTTCATAATTGGAAAGCCATAATCTCCTCCCCGTGGAGATCCTTCCTGCGCTTCCTTTGTAAGACTGCGGCGGACAAACTGCCATGCACCGTCTTTATTCGGAGATTTTGCATTGATCCCCATAGTGGAACCTGCGTTGGAAATAAAAGAACCGTTGTCCGAACTGGTCGGATAGCCGCAAAATGCGATCGGCTCTCCGAACATCGCCTCATACATAATATACTCCTGCATGGAACTGATACCTGTCTGCACCATCAGAAGCCGGTTCTGCTGAACCTTCTCCGGCATAGTCAGCCCGCTTGTATCCTCTTTATAATCCGTATCAAACCGGTTGGCAAATTCCAGCGCCTTTACAAATTCCCCATCGTTAAACTTGCACTCACCCGTACTCCAATCCACATACTGATCCAGATTCATGACAACATTCGTCATTAATATGCTGCCTTTCGTCGCATATTCATAAAGCTGCGTGCCTTCCGGCAGACCGCCCGCAATTTCCATCACCTCATCCAATGTAATACTGTCCCTCTCTCCCACATTGGATACCTTTGCCAACACCGTATTTATATAAAATCTCGATGGCATCGTATAAAGCTTTCCATCTATCTCATAAGCCTTCCTGATATTTTCCAGAAAATCTTCCCTGTTCATCTCGCTATCCGCATCTATATAGGGATATAAATCCTCTAAAATTCCTTTTGCCGCATACATCTGTACATTGGCACTGGAAAGTTCGATAATATCCGGCCCCTTTCCGCTGATCATATCCGCATTCATCTGCTCCACCCCGGAGCCATATCCCTCCGCACTGTCGTTTGTCACATACTCTTTTACTTCGATCCGGTATTCCTGATTTTTCTTATTAAAATCAATAATTTCCTTTCTGATGTCATAATTTAAATATAATGTGCCATAAGTAAGTATCTTCTGCTCCGGCACTTCGGAACCCTTCTTTTTTGTCAAAAATGCCAGTTCCGCACTGCTTATGCCGCTTTCATAATCCCATGACGAAAGAACGACCATAATCCGCCCGTCTTCCAATACGGCAAAGGAACGTACATCGTCTCTGTCTATATTACAGTCGACCCAGTTCAACACTTTGGCCGGCGCCGCATCCCCAAAAGAATAGGTATACAAATTATCGCCCATACTAAATACGAGATCCGAATCCACACCCGGTGCAAAGGTATATCCCTCATACCTTCCTATCATCAGCTCTTTCACCGCTTCGCCCATCGCTTTCGCGTTGATATCGACCAGATGGGTTTCCATGCCTTCATTACCATAATACACCGCATATACTGCGCCATCCTTCGTGGAAAACATTTCATTGATCCAGTCTTCTGTCTTTATCTCACAAATCTCATTTCCATCCTTATCAAGAACCACTACGCTCTGGTACAGGCACATATAGATATTTCCGTCTTTATCCGTCTCCAGAATCTGCACATAGGATTCCTCATCTTCAAAGACATCGCTGATATCCGTTTTGGACAAAATATTTCCATCTTGGGAAAATCTGCATAACTCCATAGTGCGCGAAGAAGGCTCCGACCATCCGCCAGTATCTGCGCTGGAAGCCACAGCTACTCCTACTCCTTCTCCAGCATAAACATGAGAACCTTCGCCTCCTTCATTTACAATTTCATAAGAAAGTTCTTCCTTGGAGTTTTCTTTCTTTTCTGACGTTTCCGCATCTTCCGGTACCTTCGCATCCTCTGATGCTTCTCCGTCCTCCGGTACCTCCGCATCCTCTGATGCTTCTCCGTCCTCCGGTACTTCCGCGTCCTCTGATGCTTCTCCGTCCTCCGGTACTTCCGCGCCTTCCGACACTTCCACATCTTCCGATACTTCCGTACCTTCCAATACTTCCGCATCTTCTTCCTCTTCCGCCGCCTCACCGGCTTCACCCGTTTTGCCTTCATCATAAACATATCTGCTCAATACGGCCAGGAAACTCCCATCTCTATCCATGGCGATCTGCTGAATACTGCTGTCCTCCCCAAAGTCCAGTGGAATTTTCTGCGACTCATCTTCACCGACCTTCAGCATAACGAGATATTCCTCATAACTCTGCGCCGCTTCATTATAGGAACCGGATCTGTAATATATGGTATCTTCGTTGATAAAAACCTGATCCACGCCGTCCTGCGCATCCAGGCTCCGGTATTCCGGCACATATACAAATTCCTTTTGCGCCGTCGTATTATCCGTTTTGGAGCCGCCGCAGCCCGCCGCCTGTATTCCCATAGCAGCCAACAGAACCGTCAGTATCACTTTTTTCCAATTTGACTTATTTTTCATCATAATAAATTCCCTTTCCATAACCTGTAAACATTGGGACGTATACACAATAACACAACACTTAGTATTCCATCGCGCTATAATAGCACTATATATCGAATCATAACATAGTCTTATCTTTAGTACAATCACACATTTCTTAATAATTTCTGAACACGCAGTATGTTTTGCCTAACTGCTCTCCTAATTCTTAAAACTATGGATAGGCGCAGGAATACGTCCTCCTCTGTTCACAAAATCATCGCAGGAAAAACCGTTCACCGGCATGATCGGTGCATGTCCCAGCAAACCTCCAAATTCTACGCTTTCTCCCACACCTTTCCCGATTACGGGAATAATCCTTACTGCCGTCGTCTTCTGATTCACCATGCCGATTGCCATCTCATCGGCAATAATGCCTGAAATCGTAGTGGCTTTTGTATCTCCCGGAATCGCTATCATATCCAGCCCCACGGAACACACACAGGTCATAGCCTCCAGTTTTTCCAATGTAAGCGCACCGGCGCTGACCGCATCTATCATCCCCTGGTCTTCGCTGACCGGTATAAATGCCCCGCTCAATCCTCCCACATACGAGGACGCCATAACGCCGCCTTTCTTCACCTGATCGTTCAACAATGCCAAAGCGGCCGTTGTTCCCGGCGCGCCCGCATACTCCAGACCGATCTCGCACAAAATATCCGCTACGCTGTCGCCGATCGCCGGAGTCGGCGCCAACGACAAATCCACGATGCCAAAGGGAACCCCCAGCCTTTTGGATGCCTCCTGCGCCACCAGCTGTCCTACCCTCGTCACTTTAAAAGCAGTCTTTTTAATTGTCTCACACAATATTTCAAAATTCTTGCCGCGCACCTTGCTAAGAGCGGTTTTTACCACTCCCGGGCCGCTGACTCCCACGTTAATGATCCGGTCGCTTTCCGTCACGCCATGAAACGCACCGGCCATAAACGGATTATCATCCGGCGCATTGCAAAATACAACCAGCTTCGCACATCCAAGAGAATCTTCTTCTTTCGTATATTCCGCCGTCTTCTTTACGATCTCTCCCATCAGCTTTACCGCGTCCATGTTGATCCCCGTCTTTGTGGAACCCAGATTCACGGAACTGCATACCCTCTCCGTTGCAGACAGGGCGATCGGTATGGATTCTATGAAGATCCGATCCGCCTCCGTCATCCCTTTCGACACCAGGGCGGAATATCCGCCGATAAAATTAACGCCTACTTCGTGCGCCGCCTTATCCAGTGTTTTAGCGATCCTTGCAAAATCCTCCGGCGTTTTGCATGCAGCCCCGCCAACAAGCGCGATCGGAGTAACCGAAATCCTTTTATTGACAATCGGTATTCCAAATTCCCTGGAAATCTCTTCCCCCGTTTTCACCAAATCCTTTGCCGCCTCATAAATTCTGACGTATATCTTTTCATTTAATTTATCCAAATCGGAATCGATGCAGTCCAGCAGACTGATACCGAGCGTTATCGTCCTTACATCCAGATTTTCCTTTTCAATCATCTGGTTTGTTTCCGCAACTTCAAATATATTAATCATCGTCTCTCCTCATTTCAAATCCTGTGCATTTTATCAAAGATTTCTTCCTTCTGGCATTTGATGATAACGCCGATCTCCTCCCCTAGCATTCCCAGTTCATCCACGATATCCCCAAAATGCTTTTCCGTCCTGCTCATATCCACGATCATCATCATATTGAAATACCCTTGTACGATCGTCTGTGAAATATCCAGAATATTGATTTTATTGTCCGCCAGATAAGTACATACTTTTGCGATAATGCCAACCGTATCTTTCCCTACTACAGTAATAATCGTCTTTTTCATCGTATTCTCCATTTCTACGGCTTTATCCGCCGCCCCTATGCAATTTCCACTATTTCCGATACCTCGCTTCTGTTCGCAATCCGTATCGGAAAATCGTTTGCTTTATATTTATTATCCGCCATCGCAATTTCTACCCGCACCGTTTCATAGGCAAGCTCCGGCAGGTTATTTTCTTTGCTTAAATGCCCCAGTACGATCGTCTGCATACCGTCGTTCAATAATCTGCAAAGCAGCTGCCCCGAAAGTTCATTGGACAGATGCCCCCGATCCCCGGCAATCCTTCTTTTTAAATAATATGGATAAGGCCCCACTTGAAGCATATTCACATCGTGATTCGCTTCTATCAGCAGTGCATTCATCCCCCTTAGGCATTCCACCGTATAATCGTTATAGCAGCCAAGATCCGTCACGATCCCCAGCTTTTGCCTTCCATGGCTGATACGGTATGCCACCGGTTCCGCCGCATCATGGGAAATCTTCATAGGATTTACCACCAGATCCTTGAGAGTCACTTTATGATCCGCTTCCAGTTCATGAAACAAACATTCTTCAATCTTTCCTGCCATGGAAGAACAACGGATCGCATCCAGCGTTCCTTTTGTTCCATAAACAGGAATGTTGTACTTCCTTGCCATCACTCCCAGCCCATGGATGTGATCCGCATGTTCATGGGTGATAAAGATTCCGTCCAACTCTTCCGGCTTTATCCCCAGTTTTTCCAGTCCTTCTTTTGTTCTTTTGCCGCTGATCCCAACATCCACTAATATATGTGTGGCATCGGAACCCACATAGATGCAGTTTCCACTGCTTCCGCTGGCAATACTGCACATCCGCATTTCCTTATCCAGCCTTTCCCACTTTTATTTTTCCCAGTAAATCTCTATAACGTCCCCATCTTCCACTTGTTCCATATATCTCGATATCTGTCCATTCCGCTTCGTGATCACGCAAGCCCCCTGGGGACTGGAAAGATCGAAATCAATATAATCAAAAATATCCACAAATACGTATGACATTTTCCCTTTCATCGTTACAGGGCTCCCGTTTACCAGAAGGTGGATCGTTCTGGAAGGTTCCTTCCCCCTTCTTGCGCTGTCCGACGGCATTTCTTCTTTTTTCCGGCTTGCCGGCTCCGCACTTTCCGGTTCTTCCTCAATGCCTTCTTCTATGAGGGCATATGCCCCATATTCCGGCATTCTGTCCTTTTCCGCCCTTTCGGCAGCCATCTCTCCTCTTTCCCTGCTTGTCAGCCACGTATCTTCATCCGTCCCCCGCATCGCCCACGACACGGTAAAATTCTCAAATACATGGGTATCCATATCCGCCCTCCGGTTATTGACATACATGTGAAGCCTGTCATCCACCATAACGTCCATAAAATCAGCGATCTGTCTCACCGTATAATAATTCAGCATTTCGATCTCGTCATTATCCCTGATATCATAATATTTCGACTGTAGTTTTCCGTTGACCCGGGCAAATTTCGGCAGGTCGATCCTTTTCTCGTTCACTGTCACCCTGATTACATCGCCAAATTCATTCAACGCGCCCAGCTCCATAGCCGCCGCGTCTCCCGCCGTGGAGGGAACCACTTCTATCTTATCTCCTCTGCGGATAGGTGTATGTATATCAGCCTCTTCCCCGTTTACCCGAATGACCGCCGCTTCCCCCAACTGTCCCCGGACAATTCTCGTCTTTCCGTTGACCCGGAAATTCAACTCCTTCCCTCTCTTCGGGAACAGCCCTTCCTTTTCAAACTCGGCCTGCATCGCCGCATCTACCACCGCCAGCATATTGTTATCGTATAATTTCACCCTCTGTCCGTTAAAATCCACGAATATAAAATTATTGCTCTGTTCATAAAAGCTCAGGCAAATACCGACCGGCGTCACCAGCAGGGAATCTTTTACAATATGATCTTCCAAAAATTCTACAGACTGCAATACTTCTCCGCCGCGTACCGCTACTCTTTCCTTTTGTATGCCCAGTTCTTCCGCCAGCCGTTCCGTATAGCCTTCTATTTTACCTCCCCCGCCTACTACAAAAACGGCGCTGACCGATTTCCCTCCGTTCAGCTCCTTGATTTTATCGGCCACTTGAAGCGCCATGGATTCTATGACCGGATTCACCACTTCCAGCAGTTCGCCTTTGGTGATGCTCTGCTGCAAGCCCATAATATCCTTATAGGTGATCTCTTTCATGATTCCCGCATCTTTTTTTATCTGTTCCGCCGTTCCAAAATCCACAAGACAATGTCTGGCAATCGTTTCTGTCAGGGCGTCGCCGGCCATGGGGATCATTCCAAATGCAATGATGCTTCCGTCCTTCGTAATGGAAATATCCGAAGTCCCCGCTCCCACGTCCACCAAAGCGATGTTCAGCATCCGGTACATTTCAGGGATTGCCACCTGGATCGCCGCGATCGGCTCCAACGTCATATTTGCCACATTAAGCCCCGCCAGTTCCACCGCTTTATTCAATCCGTCCACCACATCATCCGGCAAAAATGTGGCAATCATTTCCGCGCTCAATATTTTTGCCTTATGCCCCTCCGGATTGGAAATCGGATAATGATTAATATAATAATGGATGACAGAATGGCCCACACAGTAAAATTTCATATCCGTATCATTTTCATTCTGAAACCTCTCATAAGCCCGTTCCACGCCGTAAGAGGTGAGGCCGTACATATCCTCCTGTGTAATTTCCTTTTCATGGGCAAACTCGCTGTCCACCGTCACATTCACAGTGCGAAGCACACGTCCTGCGGCCGCGATACAGGCTTCCGCCAATTTTCTTCCCGTTGCTGCTTCCAGTTCTTCCTTGATCTGCCGGACAGTCTCCCCCACTTTCCGGATGTCATGAATCTGCCCATCCAGCATGGCGCGGGTCTCATGCTCTTTCATTCTCTGTGCCACCGCATAAAAACGGTCATTGCTGCGGTATCCCACCGTACCCACTACGCTTCTCGTTCCTATGTCCAATCCAAAAACAAGCTGTCCCGAATAGTTTTTTCCCTCTGTCACAGATATCCCTCCAATTTCTTATCAATCTGCTCATATGTATCCGCAAGGCTGCCCCCATTATCGATCACGACCTTACAATGCTTCCTGAACTCTTCTTCCGAAAGCTGCCGCTCCAGGATCCCGGAGATTTTTTCATCGCTGTAGTTTCTAAAATGCTTCAGCCTCCGCCTCCGCACTTCCTCTCCTGCGTAAATATACCAAAGTTCATCCACTATATTTTCATATCCGCCCTCGATCAAAAGCGCCGCCTCAATAAACAAAAAATCGGTTTTCCCTTCCCTGCCGGCCTTTTCGATTTCTTTCAGAATATATTCCCTGACCATCGGATGGATCAGATCGTTCACCTGTTGCAAAAGAGCCTCGCTGCCGAATATTTTCTCCGCCATTTTTTGCCGGTCAATCCTTCCATCCGGCGCAAGTATCTCCTGGCCGAGCAGCTTCACCAACGCCCCATAGCAGCTTTCTCCAGGCTCTTTCACTTTATGCGCCGCTTCATCGGCCAGCAATACCTGACAATTATATTTTCCTCTTATATATGCCAATACTTCCGTCTTGCCGGCTCCAATGCCGCCCGTAATGCCAATGATCTTCATAAAAAAACTCCTGTTCCGCTATTCCAGCTATTTTGCCTCATACCAGTTCTTTCCGGTGTGCATATCTACTTCCAGCGTAACGGCCAGATCCGCCGCTGCCTTCATTTCCTCATCCAGAATGGCCTTCACCTTCTCCGTTTCTTCTTCCGCTGTCTCGATCAAAAGTTCATCGTGTACTTGAAGGATCAGCCTGGAAGATAAGTTTTCTTCCTTTAATCTCCGCCACACCCTGATCATGGCGATCTTAATAATATCCGCCGCCGTACCTTGTATCGGGGAATTCATCGCAACCCTTTCCCCGAAGGAACGCTGCATAAAATTGCTGGAAGAAAGCTCCGGCACCGGTCTTCGTCGCCCGAACATCGTCGTCACATAGCCTTCCTTTTTCGCATTTTCTACCTGCCTGTCCAAAAACTTCTTTACTTCCGGATAGGTTGCAAAATATTGTTCGATATACTCCGCTGCCTCTTTCCTGGAAATACTCAGATCCTGGCTTAATCCAAAGGAACTGATGCCATACACGATACCGAAGTTTACCGCCTTGGCATTCCTTCGCTGCAAATCCGTCACTTCTTCAAAAGGAGTATGGAATACTTTGGAAGCCGTAATTCTATGGATATCCTCGTCCATTTTATAAGCCTCGATCAGTTGGGAATCCTCCGACATATGGGCGAGTACCCTCAGCTCTATCTGGGAATAATCCGCATCTGTAAATACAAACCCCTCTTCCGGGACAAATACTTTCCTTATCAGCCGGCCCAGCTCCATCCTCATCGGAATATTCTGCAAGTTCGGTTCCGTTGAGCTGATCCGTCCCGTAGCCGTAATCGTCTGGTTAAAAGTGCTGTGTATTCTGTTATCTTCCCCTATATATGCCGCCAGCCCTTCCGCATAGGTGGATTTTAGTTTCGTCAATCCCCTGTATTCCAGAACCTCCTCCACAATTGGGTAGTCCGGGGCCAGCTTATCTAATACATCCGCAGCCGTAGAATATCCGGTCTTCGTCTTTTTCCCGCCCGGAATGCCCATTTTCTCGAATAAAACCTCCCCCAGCTGTTTTGGAGAATTAATATTAAAATCGCATCCTGCTATCCGGTGAATACTTTCTTCCAGTTCCCCAATCCTCCCGTTTAGCGCCTCCCCATAAGCGCGCAGCTCGTCCGGTTTTACTTTGACGCCTTCCTTTTCCATGCAATAGAGGACATAGGAAAGGGGCATTTCGATTTCTTCCATCAGCCGTTCCATGCCCGTCTGTCCGAGCCTCTCTTTTAAAACAGGTGCCGCCATCCAATCCACATACGCAAGAAAACATGCATATTCCATGACTTCTTTTTCATTTTCTTCCACTGCTTTTTTCAAAGGTGTCTTTCCAAACCGCTGTGCTTTTCCCGGAATCGTCAGTCCCAGATATTCCGAAGCGATATCTTCCGGCTGGTAATCGTTCTTCAAAGGATTTAATAAATACGCCGCAATCAATATATCAAACAGCCCCGCCGTCTTATCCGTCTTCATATATTTATATTTGTTTTTCATGTCAAAGGCAGCAAACTGCATGCCGGGTTTTCTTTCTCCCGCAGTCGCCTCCCCCAGACCCTCCAGCAGATATTCCCTCGTCAAAAATCCTTCCGGCCTCAGGAAATAAATCTCTTTTTCCCCAAAGGCCAGAGCTATGCCGACAAAATCCTCCTCCCTGCTGCTGTCTTCTATGATCTCAAAGGCCGCCCACTGTTCTTTCTCCAAAGTACGCAGCTTTTGGAAAAGTTCCTCTGCCTCTCCCAGATCCGTCACCGTCCTGAAATATTGCGTTTCTTTATTTTCTATGCCTTGCTTCTCAAAGCGGCTCAACATATTTTTAAATCCCAGCCGTTGAAAAATCTTATAAGCGTCTTCCGTATAAAAATCACCGATTCGGGCATCGTCATAAGAAAGATCAATATCTCCATCCACTTTGATCGTCGCCAGTTCCTTGCTCAAATCGGCAAGCTCCCTGTTCGCTTCCAAAGATTCTCTGACCGATTTCCTGGATACCTCTTCCAAATGTTCGTAGATTCCCTCCAGAGAACCAAAACGTACCATCAGATCTGTCGCCGTCTTTTCGCCAACCTTTGGTACGCCGGGAATATTATCCGCGGTATCTCCCATCAGCGCCTTCAGATCGATAAACTGTACCGGATTCACCTGATATTTTTTTTCCACATCCGCCGCATAATAATCCTCTACTTCCGTTTTGCCGCCTTTCGTTTTCGGTATACGGATCTTAATGTGGGAAGAAGCGATCTGCAGCAGATCCCTGTCGCCGGAAATCAGGGCAACCTCCATTCCTTCCTTTTCCGACCGCTTTGCCAGCGTCCCAAGAATATCATCTGCTTCCAGTCCTGGCTTTTCTACAGTCCGTATCCCCATCGATGCGAGAACTTCTTTCATCACGGGAACCTGCTCGCGCAGTTCTTCCGGCATGGGCTTTCTTGTCCCTTTATATTCGCTGTAAATTTTATGGCGGAACGTAGGTTCATGTACGTCAAAAGCCACCACCAAATATTCGGGACGTTCTTCATCCAGAATTTTAAACATAATATTCAGAAACCCATAAATGGCATTCGTATGAAGCCCCTCCGAATTGCTCAGATCCGGCACTCCATAGAACGCCCTGTTTAAAATGCTATGTCCATCGATCAATACTATTTTTTCCATATGCTCCATATCCCCGCTGTTTTCACAGCACTATAATCAAAACGATAATTGTTATAATGGTTATAATCGCCAGAACTTCCACTCCATATACAAGGAAGTGCAATACTTCGCGTATCTTCATCCTTCTCCTGGCATCTTCCATCATCCAGTCAAATTCCTTCTGCAAGTCAAAGGTATTCCCCTCCTCCAGTCTGGCCATTCCTTCCTGCACAAGAAACTGTATGCTGAGTTCTTCTTTGCATTCCTTGCATTCTTCAATGTGATCTAAAAAATCTCTCAATTCTCTGCTATTTAATTTATGATTCAAAAAGTCCGGTATCATCTTTATTACTTCTTTGCAATCCATAGCAGCTCCCCGATCATTCTCTTAAGTATATTTCTTTATTTTATGCCGGAATATTCGCACGCGATATACCCATACTTTATTTACTATACACTAAAATCAGCTTTTTTGAAAGTATTCCCGAAAAATTAATTTGAGAAAACACCGCATAACAAGCGAGAAGGAAAGGAATCTTCCCCAAACAAAAAAAGACCGGACTATCGTAAAATACTGTAGTTCGGTCTTTTCATAAAATTCTTTCTTATACCATAAATAAATATTTTCAATCACTAACTTTTATTGATTACATTTTTACAAGAGAAAGAGCCGCTTCATCTGCCACTACGGTTACGTTAGGATGAAGCTGTAATACCGATGCCTGTACCTTAGGAGTAATCGGCCCAAAGAATGCATCTCTTACGATCGCTGCCTTGTCTTCTCCGCTGACTACTACAAGCACCGATTTTGCCAGCATAATTGTCTTAATGCCCATCGTATACGCCTGTTTCGGCACATCGTCATAAGATGCAAAAAATCTCTTATTCGCTTCAATCGTAGATGGTGTCAGATCCACGCAATGAGTCTCAGGAATAAACTCATCTGCCGGCTCGTTAAACCCGATATGTCCGTTATGCCCAAGTCCTAAAAGCTGTAAATCGATACCTCCTACTGATTCGATCACTTTGTTATAATCAGCACATGCCTTGTCGCTGTCCGGCTCCGTTCCGTCAGGAAGATGGGTGTTATCCTTGTTTATATTCACCTTACTGAAAAGATGATCGTTCATAAAATAATAATAGCTCTGATCGTTATCCTTCGTCAGCCCTTTATACTCATCCAGATTCACCGATGTAACCTTAGAAAAATCCAAATCACCTTTCTGGTACCATTCCACCAGCTGTTCATAAGTTCCAATCGGCGTAGATCCCGTTGCAAGCCCAAGAACGCAATTCGGCTTTACAATGACCTGGGCTGAAATAATATTAGCAGCCTTCCTGCTCATATCTTTATAATCTTTTGCTTTAATTATTCTCATTTCTGCTCCTATCACAAATTGGTTTCAAAGAATTTCTTTAAAGCTGCGATTGCTTCTGCCTCGTCGGGGCCTTCCGCCGTACAAGTAACAGTCGTACCTTTCTTTGCGCCAGCTCCCATAAGCGCCATGATCTTCTTTGCATCCGCTTTTTTCGTACCGGTATCCACCATAATAGTACTCTTAAAAGCTGCTGCCTGCTTTACCAGCAATCCTGCAGGTCTCGCATGAATTCCCAGCTCATCCTTAATCGTATACTTGAACTCCTGCATAATATATTTCTCCTTTCTTTCATTCCCTTTGCAAGGATTTCTACCGTATTCATCTACTCCGGACGTCTTCTGTCATCTCATCCGCTCACAATATTTTCCAGTAAATATCTGGGTATATCATAACAATTTATACAATTTCTGTCAAGCAGATAATGCTTTTTTTGTGTTTTATGTTGAATATATTCTTCTCACATTCCGAATTATTATACATTTCATATATTGCATAAAATACAAAAAACTTGCCGTACTAATTAATTAGTACGGCAAGTTTTTTGTATGCCGATGACGAGACTTGAACTCGTACAATGTTGCCATCGTCAGATTTTGAGTCTGATGCGTCTGCCAATTCCGCCACATCGGCTTATCACTTATTTTGATTCTGTTAAAATCTAACAGCCGAGTAATATAATATCATACTCGGCTGATATTGGCAAGTCATTTTTTAAAATTCTTTTTCTAAATTTTTATAAATGTCTAGCCCGTCAAATGTAGCAAAATAATCCTCCGGTTTCTCCGCCCTGCGGATCAAATCCACGCCGCCGTCTTCCCTCAGCAAAAGTTCTGCCGATTTTAATTTTCCATTGTAATTATACCCCATGGAAAATCCATGAGCTCCCGTATCATGGATAAAAAGATAATCCCCTTTATCAATCTCCGGCAGCATCCTGTCCACAGCAAATTTATCGTTATTCTCACATAAAGAACCAACGATATCATATTTGCAATCACAAGGCTCCTGTTCTTTCCCAAGTACCGTTATGTGATGATATGCCCCGTACATCGCCGGACGCATCAGATTGACTGCACAAGCGTCCACTCCGATATATTCCTTATAGGTATGCTTTTCATGGATCGCCTTCGTTACAAGCGCTCCATAAGGTCCCATCATAAAACGCCCCATTTCCGTATAAATGGCCACGTCTCCCATTCCTGCCGGAACAAGCACCTCTTCGTATACCTTTCTTACTCCCTCCCCGATAGCGTAAATATCATTTCCGGCCTGTCCTGGCTGATAAGGAATGCCAACGCCTCCTGAAAGGTTAATAAATTTAATCGCCGCACCAGTTTCCTCTTTTAAACGTACTGCCATTTCGAACAACTGTCCTGCCAGCGTCGGATAATATTCATTCGTCACCGTATTGCTTGCCAGAAACGCATGAATCCCAAAATTTTTCACACCCTTTTCCTTAAGGATGCGAAATCCCTCAAACATCTGTTCCTGAGTAAAACCATACTTGGAATCCCCGGGGTTGTCCATAATTCCATTGCTCATTGTAAATACACCGCCCGGATTGTATCGGCAGCTTATTGTTTCAGGAAGCTTCCCTAAAACCGTTTCCAGATAATCAATATGTGTAATATCATCCAAATTGATAATTGCTCCCAGCTTTGCAGCATATGCATATTCTTCAGCAGGAGTCTCATTCGAGGAAAACATAATATCTTCTCCTGTCGCACCGATTGCCGCACTCAGCATGAGTTCCGTCATGGAGGAACAATCGTACCCACAGCCATATTCTTTCAATATCTGCATCAGACATGGATTGGGCGTCGCTTTCACTGCAAAATACTCCTTAAATCCCGGATTCCATGAAAAAGCTTCTTTTACCGCCTTTGCATTTTCCCTGATCCCCTTTTCATCATAAATATGAAAAGGCGTAGGGTAATCTTTTACAATCTCTTCTATCATTTCTTTCGTTACAAATGGTTCTTTTTTCATCTTTCTCCCCGTTTCTATTCAATATCTTCGATCTGCCAATCAATCGGCTCCACTCCGTTCTCTGCCAGAAATTCATTGGCCCTGCTAAAATGTCTGCATCCAAAAAACCCCCTGTATGCGGACAGCGGACTGGGGTGAGGCGCTTTTAATATAAGATGTTTGGGATTTGTCAACATAGACATTTTATTCTGTGCCGGCCTTCCCCACAAAAAATAAACGATCGGCCGATCCTGGGCGTTGACCGCTTCAATTACGGCATCGGTAAACATTTCCCAGCCTTTTCCCTGATGGGAATTCGCCTGGTGGGCCCTTACCGTAAGCACCGTATTCAAAAGCAGAACTCCCTGATCCGCCCATTTTTTCAAATATCCGTTGTTCGGAATACGGCATCCCATATCATCATGCAATTCCTGATAAATATTCTGAAGGGATGGCGGGATATTTTTCTGATCAGGAAGTACGGAAAAACTTAATCCATGAGCCTGATGCTCATTATGGTATGGATCCTGTCCCAACAGCAATACTTTTACCCGACTCAAAGGCGTAAAATGAAATGCATTGAAAATATCATCTGCCGGAGGATAGATCACCGACTTACTATATTCTCCCTGCACAAACTGAAAAAGCTGCCTGTAATATGGCTTGGAAAATTCCGGCTTCAACGCTTCCAGCCAGTCATTCTGAATCATTGCCATGCTTTTGTACTCCTTTTATCCTTATAGCCTTACCGATACTTTCCGCTCCCTTAAAAATTTTTTCACCTCACATATCTCCAGTTCCTTATAATGAAACAGCGATGCGGCCAGAGCGGCATCCGCCCGGCCTTCTGTCAGCGCGGCGTTAAAATCTTCTAATCGTCCGGCCCCTCCGGACGCTATTACGGGTATAGAAACATTTTCAGCTATCGTCTTTGTCAGTTCTATATCATAACCGGCTTTCGTGCCATCGCAGTCCATGCTCGTCAAAAGAATCTCTCCTGCCCCCAGCATATCGGCTCTCATCGCCCATTCCACCGCATCCAGGCCGGTATCCACCCTGCCTCCATGCTTATAAACATTCCAGCCGGAACCATCCTCCCGCTTTTTCGCATCGATTGCCACCACAACGCACTGACTGCCAAATATTTCTGCTGCCTGACAGATCAGGCTCGGATAATCAATGGCGGAAGAATTGATGGAAACTTTATCCGCCCCTTCTCTGAGAATCGCTTTAAAATCTTCTACGGTACGGATTCCACCTCCTACGGTAAAAGGAATAAACACTTTCTCCGCCACGCGCCGTACCATATCCGCCACCGTTGCCCTGGCGTCAGAAGATGCCGTAATATCGAGAAATACCAATTCATCCGCGCCTTCTTTATCATAAGCAGCCGCTATTTCCACCGGGTCACCCGCGTCTTTCAGATTTACAAAATTAACCCCTTTTACCACTCTTCCATTATGTACATCCAGGCAAGGGATAATACGTTTCGCATGCATTTATTTCCCCTCCTTTTGTATTTCGATAAAATTACGGAGAATCTTCAACCCTGTCTCAGAACTTTTTTCCGGGTGGAACTGACAGGCAAACACATTGCCCTTTTCCACAGATGCGTGGATCAATGTATTATATTCCGTCGTAGCGGTAACGATATTTTCTTCTCCCGCTTTCAAATAATAGGAATGTACAAAATATACATAGGATTCCTCCGCAACTCCTTCAAACAGCCTTCCCTTCCTCGGATAACGCAGGGAATTCCATCCGATCTGCGGAACCTTTCCGCCTTCTTTCTCCGGTATCCGAATAATTTCTCCTCTCAGAATGCCCAGCCCGGCAACCCCCTCGCATTCTTCACTTCGTTCAAACAACAGCTGCAGCCCAAGACAGATGCCGAGAAACGGAGTTCCCCTGCTAACAATCTCTTTTATTACATCTTCCAGACCGCAGCTGCGAATCCTCTCCATTGCCTTTCCAAAAGATCCTACCCCTGGCAAAACCACTCTGTCCGCGCTCAGAATTTTCTCCCTCTCCCGTGTCACACAAACTTGTTCCCCGAAAAAAAGAAGTGCTTTCTCCACGCTTTTTATATTTCCCGCATCATAGTCAATAATCGCTGTCATATGCCGCCGCTCTCTATCTCCGTCAATTTCCGTGTATTTCTATATTAATAGGCTGCTGTAATCCCTGAATCTGCTCTCCCTGACTGCCAAAACCGCTGTTACCTGTCCATGTGGACACATCCTCTCCCTGGGAGGTATTTCCTTCCTGAACGGGCGAATCCGCCACAGAATCATTTACGTAAGGATCTTCTGCTGCAGAAGGTTCTTCTACGGACGGTTCTGTTCCATCCCCTTCCGGTTCCTGCTGAGACACATCCTCTCCCTGCGGCATCTCCTCTTCCGGCGTTGTCATTTCATCCGCTAACGTATCCTGGGGAAGATCCTGCTCCATTGCATCCGGAAGTTGCTCTTCCTCCATCATTTCCTGTTCTTCTGGAAGAATATCCTCTGTTGGAGCCGCTTCCTCTTCTTCTGTCTTTTCCTCCGGCATAATGAACGGAGTATTATAAACGATAGATTCCAACCTTTTCGTATATGTCACATCATCATATGCTATGATCGTCTGCGCAACCGGCTCCGCCAAAGTATATTTATCATTCAAAATACTTAATATTGATTCATAAATCGCATTGACTTCCTGAGTCACCCGATATTCTTCGGCTTTAGCCAATATTTCGGGATAATGTTCCACCCCTGACATGAGAGCATCCAACGCCTGTATTTCTTTTCCCATGCCCAGATAATTATGGTAGGAGTCCAATTTCCTCTTCATTTCGAGAATCGTTTTTGCCTTATTATATATAATGGCATCGCTCTCATCCAATTTTTTTCCATACATCAGCTCATAGGATTTTATATAATCTGCCTGATAAAAGGCTTCTCTTGCCTTTCTCTTATCAAAAAAGTCCGGAATAATACTGCATGTCACAATAATCATTGCCGTTATCGTCAAGCAAAACGCTGCTATTACCAAAATACTCTTAATAGAAACTCTTTTTCCTTTTTTAACGGTCTCCGAACCTTCAGCATCGGCTGCCGCAGGTTTCTCTTTTTTCTTTTTCTCCTTTTTTTCCTTCTTCTTTTTCTCTTTCTTTTCTTTTCCTTCTTCGTCGCCTTTCGCTTTTACCTTTTTCTTCTTTTTATTTTTATCCTCGTCATCCAGTTCTTTCAGGATATTTTTATTTTCATCGGAAGGCTCCAATCCATCCGCCCTTCCTTCTTCCCCGTCCTCGTCGTCTGCTTCGGTCAAAAAGGCCATGATTTTACTAAAAAGCCCCTGGCTCTTCTCTTCCTTTTCTCCCTCCGCGCCATCCTCCGCATTCTGACTATCGCTTCCGGAATCGCCTTCTCCTGCGTCTTCCGCATCTCCTTCCCCGGACTTCTTCTTTTTGCCAAATAACGATTTTTTTTCTTTTTTCGCTTTTTTCTCCTTCTTTTTCTTTTCCTTCTTCTCTTCCTGCTCTTCTTCCGCCGGCGTTTCCTGCACGCCGCCTACAGCCGGATCCCCGAATTCTCCGCTGTCCTCTTCTTCCGTCGGCATATCATCTAAAAAGTCAAAGATTTCATCCGTCTGCATTTCTGCATCGAATAAGGCATCTTCCTCTGTGAGATCCTCTCCCATATCTGCCGCCGCATCTGCTGCTGCAAACATCGCATCAACCTCATCCGGTGAAATCAGGCTTTCTTCTTCATCATCAAAATCCTCGTTTTCCATTTCATCCATTTGAAAATCAGACAAGCTAAAATCTTCCAAATCAGCCTCTTCTGCCGGCATATCTTCTAAAGCCAGTTCCTCCGGTATATCTTCCAAAGCTAATTCCTCCGGCATATCCTCCAAAGCTAATTCCTCTGGCATATCCTCTAAAGCCAGTTCCTCCGGTATATCCTCCAAAGCCGGTTCCTCCGGTATATCCTCCAAAGCCGGTTCCTCCAGTATATCTTCCAGCGCCGCTTCCTCCGGCATATCCTCCAGCAATCCGTCCATCATATCATCTATGGAAGAATCTTCCAGACCGCTTTCTAACTCAGGTCCCTCTCCCTCAAAATCTTCCAACGCAAAATCACCGGCCTCAAATTCTTCCGGTGCTAAATCTTCTATTGCAAAATCTAAATCTTCCGGCTCCATTCCTTCTTCTGAACCGGATTCTTCTTTCTCCTCATCCGAAGGCGCAAGACCCTCTCCTGACTCTTCTTTCATAAGAGAACTAATAAAATCATCTAAGTATTCTTCATCTGAACTCATGAAACACCCTCACATTTTTACTTATATTTTATTATTTATCACTTTAGTTTATCATATATATACTTATTAGACAAACCCATTTATAAGAAAATCCATTGGTTTTTTTTCTATTTTATACCCTCTGTCCTTAATTTCTTCTGTCAGTTGATACAATTTGCTATGTACTCTGAAAATATTCGCCTTCTGATTAAAATAGACTATCTTTTCAAAAGGCCATCGAATAACGGTAGGATACTTCATGCCGACACCCAGTTCCAATACGCACAATTTCTTATTGACCGTTCCTTGCAGCCATTTCATATATTGGTTCCATTGTGGTAAATACCCCTCTTCTATATATCCGTCTTCTCCCACAAGGTTAAAAACCAGATTCTTCCCACAGGCAGGACATACCGGCTGTTCTATTTTTTTATCATATTCCTTCTTAAGCAAAAAGTCATATATTTTCTCCGAAAGCTGTCCGTCTGCCGGATACAGTTGTTTATTACAGCCCTCCGCACACCGGCAAAATCGATATCCTCCACAGGGCGTTACGATTCTTTCTTTTGAAAGCTTCGTCTTATAAATATAGTCATCCGTACGGGTGGATACAATAAAATAATTTTTACCCTCTAACAAATTATCCAATATGCTATATGCTTCTTTTGTCTTATCTCCCTTAGATCTGTCGAGATATGCTTTTTTAAAGTAGGGATACATCCATGCATCCTTTTCCTGCTCCTCCATTCGTCTCAGGGCGTCTGAAAATTCAGGATTTTCCTCCACTTTAGGCACCGATTCTTCAAACTCTTCTCCAATACCAACTAAAACAAGTTCCGCATCTTCTATTTTTTCAAGTAAAATATCTTTTATAGTCTCCATCTCTTTTCCTGTCTCCGCCGCATGATAATCGAGTAGAAAAGATTCATCTTCCCTACTCGCCGCGCGGGGTGCGTGCAGCAAAGCTGCTAATTTCCTTACGCACCCCTGCGCATAAAACAAGCCGGGAATTACTCCCGGCCATATATTCATATTTTATTGAAGTAACTCGTCTACTATGTGTACCAGGTTTCCTATTTCCGGTTTGGAAAGCTGAGCATCCGCTCCGAGTGCTTTTCCTTTTCTCTTCATTTCATCATTTACCAACGATGAGAAAATAACGATAGGAATATGTTTCGTTTCTTCATCTTCTTTTACCAGCCTTGTCAAACGATGTCCATCCATCTCCGGCATCTCAATATCCGTAATAATGCATTGTACATGGTCTCTTAATGTACCATCTGCCTTACATTGCTGTATTACATCATATGCTTGTTTTCCGTTTTCAGTATGGATCAAATTGGTGTAGCCTGCCTGCTTCAGGGAATTAACAATCAATTTATTCAATAACGGAGAATCTTCAGCTATCAAAATCGGTGTATCTCTCAGCGGTCTTTCACCCAAAGCTTCTATTTCTGATATTTTTAATCCTGTTTCCGGATTGATATCCGTCACAATCTTTTCAAAATCCAGAATAATGATCAGTTCTCCATTAATTTTAACAATACCTGTAGAAACGCCGTCTTCGCTAGTTGAAACGGTATTCCCCGGTTTAATAATGCTGTTCCATGAAACTCTATGTATTCCAACAACGGAATCAACGTGAAAAGCGATATCCAATTTATTAAAATTAGTTACTATAAATAATGAGGAAATCTTTTCCTTTTCATCATAATCCCGCATTTGCAAGCAATTTCTTAAATTTATCGCTGTGATCATAGTATCCCTTGGCATAAAAATCCCTTCAATACTGGGATGTGCATTCGGTACCGGCGTAACATCCTGATAGGCGATAATCTCTCTTATCTTCGCAACATTAATTCCATAATGCCGTCCTTCCAGTAAGAACTCTAATACTTCCAATTCATTCGTACCATTTTCCAGCAAAATATTTGTATCCATACTCGATCCACCTCACACCATTTATTCGTATGTTTTTCCTAACCACACTCAACTATAGCCATTATATCATAGATTATCATGAGTGTCAAAAGATAATAAAAAAAGCTATTCTCTGTAGAATAGCCCATAAACACTATATTATAAAAAGGGGACATGCCCTCAAAACCGAATACCGTATCCTGCAGATCCCCCTTCTTCCACCACCCGCTCCTCCACGATGGGTAAGCCCTCGGCCGATTAGTA
>OFGA01000355.1_pt1 | contig 39874 bp, 31 predicted proteins | sample 1521471 | NCBI WGS metagenome assembly OFGA01 (sample SAMEA3504086, study PRJEB24116) | mouse gut metagenome | biome: mouse gut; feature: mouse-associated habitat; material: faeces | place: Denmark | collected 2011 | reverse complement strand
ACCCGTACGTACGGTTCAATGGGAGGGGCGAGAAACTATTCTCCCTCTACCCTATACAATAAGCCGACTCGGTGAGCGTGACGGCGTTTGTTTTTGTGTGTAAAATTTGGCGTATACTCTTATTATATACAAAAAAATATAAAAGGTTAGTAAATACCCCCCAACTATGCTAGAATAGCATTAACTGTAAATGATGAATTTAAAATACAAGGAGGATAGCAGTATGGAATTTCAAGTTGTCCAGGTGTCATCTTTAGAAAAACTGCGCGGGGATAGCATATCCCAAATGAATGAAGTACATGAGAAAACAGTTTTGGCAGGTGAACGGCTTTCTTATCAGGTTGGGGTAAGATCTGACCGGAGGATGGAAGCAGAGGTTTCTGTTGAGTCAGAACTTTCTGATTATGTAAAGTTATTCTTTGTTAAGAATGCTGTTATGGATTTGACTACCACAGAAAGGGATATGGAAGGGGAGGATTATATCACATTTGAGCCGGGGCTCATGCCGGATATTCTCGTTCCTGCCAAGGAACAGAATTCCCAGCTTACAATCTTTAACGAAATAAGCACAATATGGGTACGGGTGGACATCCCAGAGAATATCACGCCGGGGGAGTACGAAATTAAAATCAAGGTTGCGTTTAAAAATGTATGGACACCAGAGTGCCCGATGTCCTGGGCAGGGCAGGTAATGAGGGTCCACGTAATTCCTGCGGTATTGCCAAAGCAGAAGCTTATTTATACAAGATGGTTTTATGCAGATTGCATTGCTGTACAGCATCAGGTAGAGGTCTACTCTGAAAAGCACTGGGAGCTGATTGATCAGTATATTGCGGCAGCAGTAGATGGTGGGATGAATATGATTTTAGTCCCTGTACATACGCCGCCTCTTGACACTGCGGAGGGTACTGTCAGGCCGTGTGTCCAACTGGTAGATATTAAAAAGGACGGTTCAAAATACGAATTTTCATTTGAAAAATTCAGACGTTTTGTTGGTATTTGTAAAAAGAATGGCATTGAATATTTTGAGATTGCCCATATGTTTTCCCAATGGGGAGCCAAATATGCCGCAAATATCATGGTTGAGGAAAATGGAAAAAAGGAATATCTGTTTGGGTGGCATGTAGCTGCAAATTCCGCGGAATATATTGAGTTCCTGAAACAGTATATTGGGGCAATTTCCCAGGAGCTTGCAAATGAGGGAATCAGTGAAAAAACTTATTTTCATATTTCTGATGAACCTACGCTGGATGCCATTGAAACTTATAAAACCGCTTCTGACATCATACGCCCGTTGATTGGGGAGAGTAAAACCTTTGATGCACTTTCCAAATATGACTTTTATGAGAAAGGGCTTGTTGCCTGCCCAGTTACCAGTGTATCGCACATCCGCGAATTTCTGGAGCATAAGGTTGAAAACCAGTGGTGCTATTATTGTTGTGCAGACGAGAGGGTGGTTACAAACTCTTTTCTGGCAATGCCTTCCCATCGGACGAGGGTATTAGGCTTTTTGCTTTACAAGTATGATATAAAGGGCTTTTTGCATTGGGGATATAATTTTTATAATGGCAGATTGTCCCGCTATCCGGTGAATCCTTATCTGACAACCTCCGGGGACGGGGCATTTCCTTCCGGTGATCCCTTTATTGTTTATCCTGGGAAGGATACAGTATACACATCCATCAGAGGAGAGGTTTTTTATGATGCCATCCAGGATATGGACATCTGTATCGCTTTGGAGCACCATATTGGAAGAGAGGCAGTTGTTTCTATGATTGACAGTGCAGCAGGGAAAGAACTGAAGTTTGATGATTATCCAAAAAATAAAAAGTTTTTGGAGGAGCTCAGAGATTTGATGGTGAAAAAGTTAAAGGAATCCTAAAGCGTGTTTCAGGCACGCTTTAGGCAAATGGAAAGATTATTGACACAAAATAAGCTTAGAGGATATAATAATTATGTAATTATGTCTTTGAGGAGATAAAAGGATACAGGGGTTCATCTGATAAAAGGCTTTATAGCAGGAAAGAGTAGCGTGTTTCCCAAATGGCCTGCCAGTCATTCTGAAAGAGCGTTTCTTAGCGTATGGTTCCATATGTATTTTACTTGTGATGAAAAAAAGAAAATGAAGAAGGTGTCCGGATATCGTACCCAAAGGGCAGTAGAATGGAAAGATAGATGCAGTACCGCAGGCATGCCCTGCGGTATGCGGGGGGATAGGAATGAAAAAGAAGCAGAACAGAAAAAAGATAGATAAAAGCGTTTCGTTGCTGCTTTCTATCATTTTGGTTTTTTGCATTTTGGGGGCGGTGGTATTTTCTGTGGCACGGAAAATTTCTGCACAAATGTCTGACTCAGCAATTCAAAATCTTACGGAAAGCTTAGATTTGATCAAATCTACCATAGAAGCGATTTTTGACAAGGAAGCAGAGTTCCAAAAGCTGATGGCACTGGAGATTGCAAGGGCTGAGAATCCGGAAGATTACATCCGTGCCTATGAAAAAAACCAGACAATGGTGAAGATATCGCTGATACGGTCGGGGGAAAAGGAAGGGATTTCAAATACTGGTGAAGTATTTTCTGAAGAAGGGCTGGATTTTTCCCTTGGGGAGGAAGTAGCGGGGGTGGCAATCTCCCAGTCATATATTAATTATATGGGAACCTGGGCATATACCATGAAATGCCCAGTGGAAAGGGACGGCAGGGAATTTGGGATGCTGTACATTGAATATGTCTATGACAGCCTTGACAGGTCGCTCCCGGATGGATTTTATAATAAAAGAGCCATGCTTTATATCATGGATGCAAAAACAGAGCGGCTGGTGTTAAAACCCAAAGGAATGGGGGAACGCAGTGCGGGGCATGTGAACCTGGAGGATTTTTACCGGGCCAACGATATTAAGGATAAAAAGCTGCTGGATGAGGTTACCACGTGCCTTGCAGGAGGAAAAAGCATTATGTTTTACCACAATATCCGGGGGAAAAGTGCCCTGAATTATATGTGGGCGGTGAACGGAGGCGCTATTTACCTGATTGGCTTTGTACCAATTGAGGCTATCCAGCAGGAAGGAAAATCTGTCAATCAGAATATTTTTGTTGTTGTTACGGTAATGCTGGTTGCATTCTTTCTTTGCTGTATCCTCTATTATTTTAACCACAGGGAGCAGAACAGGATCCAAAAGGAGCGGGAAGCGGAGAGGGAAATCCATAGTAAGCAATTGACAGAAGCGCTGCAGGCGGCGCAGTTGGCAAGCAATTCCAAGACCATGTTTCTCTCCAATATGTCCCATGATATCCGGACACCCATGAATGCAGTCCTGGGTTTTACAACCCTGATTGCCAAAGAGGCAGAAAATCCGGATAAGGTGAGGGAATATACCAAAAAGATTACGGCATCCGGGCAGCATTTACTGAGCCTGATCAACGATATTCTGGATGTATCAAAGATTGAGAGCGGGAAGGTAGTGCTTACAGTTGAAGAGTTTACCTTAAGCGGCCTTGTAAATTCCGTGGATGCCATTGTCCGGCCCATGGCAAATAACAAAGAGCAAAAATTCCATGTGGAAGTCACAGGGATTAAGCATGAACGGCTGATAGGGGATGAAACCAGGGTTAATCAGATTTTAATCAACCTGCTGTCAAATGCTGTAAAGTATACGCCGGCAGGAGGGAGCATCTGGTTCCGGATTATGGGGATGAAACAACGTTCCAGCCAGTATGAACATATCAGGATTGAAGTGGAAGACAATGGATATGGGATGACCCCGGAATATTTAAAGACTATTTTTGACGCCTTTACCAGGGCGGAAAACAGTACCACCAATAAGATACAGGGAACCGGGCTGGGAATGGCGATTACCAAAAATATTGTGGAGCTTATGGGTGGTACGATAGAGGTTTCCAGCCAGATAGATAAGGGGAGCCTTTTCCGTGTAGAATTGGAGTTCCGGATACCGGAAGGGAAGGAAGAGAAGGAATTTTGGCAAAAAAGCGGGATCTCCAGGATTCTGGCGGTGTGCTGCGACAAGCGTCAGGGCAGTGATATCCAGGCGCTTATGGCCAATACAGGTGTTTTGGTGGATGTGGCCTCAGGCAGGGAAGAAGCACTTGGGCTGGCAGCCTCTGGTATAGCCAGGGAGGAGGCATACCAGCTAATACTGCTGGATGGGCATGCTCCTGGTGAGGAATGTTTGCAGACAGCGGGACAGTTAAGGGACGCTATGCCAGGCATGGCCCCTATTTTGATTCTTGCAGACCAGGGTATGGATGGCATAGAGGAAGAAAGCCGCCACATAAAAAATGTGGCCGTCCTTTGGAAACCATTTTTTATCCAGTCGCTGAAAAGCAAGATCCAGGAAATGCAGGCAGGAGAAAAGAAGAAAGATGCCACCCAACCTGCCGGGGAAAGCAGTTTGGAAGGGCTCCATTTTCTTGCAGCAGAGGATAATGAAATCAATGCGGAAATTTTGTCGGAGATTCTGGCCATGGAGGGTGCCTCCTGTGTCATTGCAGGTGATGGCCAGGCAGCATTAGACTGTTTTAAAAATTCCCAGGAAGGGGAGTTTGACGCGATCTTAATGGATGTGCAGATGCCGGTAATGAACGGTTATGATGCCACAAGGGCAATCCGGGGGCTGGAGCGCCGGGATGCGGGGGAAATACCGATCATAGCCATGACAGCTAATGCTTTTGTGGAGGATGAGAAAGAGGCTTTGAATGCAGGAATGAATGTCCATCTGGCAAAGCCTATTGACATGGCGTTATTGAAGCAGGTTGTGGAACAATATATAAAAAGGAAGTAAGGCATGAATAAAAACATGAAAAACAACATTGTGAAATTTACAGCGGTTTCTCTTGTGGGGATGGCAATGTTTGTTATGGCGGCATGTGGAGAAAAAAGGAGTGAAGGCCAGAACATGATCGTGCTGGAGGAGGGGGAGGAAAGGACAGTAAACCTGTTCAGCCCTATGGAGAAAACGGAACCGGGCGTTGACAATGTGGCAAGGAGTGCGTCAGATAAGACGGTCATTATGGCGGAGGAAAAGCTGGGGCTAAAGGTGGAATATATAACTTATACGGCGGAAGATCATCTGGATAAGACTTATGATGATGTGGCTCTTGAACGGGCAAAGAATAACATGGACGACATCTACCTCTTAAACCCGGATGTCATTCAGGCCTTGGCAGAGGAAGGGAAGCTGATGGATTTGTCCGGCCTTGAAAGTGCAAAGAATTTGCGGGATGTTGTAAGGACAGCCAACGTTGTTGACGGAAAGCTGGTGGCGATTCCCCAGGAAGTGGTGGCATACGGCCTTTTTATCAACAAAGATATGTTCGATGAATACCAGCTTACGTTGCCGGAGACGCCGGAAGAGTTCCTGGAATGCTGCCGTGTGTTTAAGGAAAACGGGATTGAGACGCCAATTGGGGCGAACCGCTGGTGGCTGGAAACTTTTGTCCTTGCCCAGGCATATGCGGATTTGTACAATGGAGGGAATACAGAAGCGGAGATTGCCGCATTAAACAGCGGGGAGAGTAAATACAGCGATTATATGCGCCCGGGATTTGAATTTTTACAGGAATTGATTGATTGTGGATATATTGATGCTGAAAAAGCCTATGTGAGCGAAGCCATTGAAGGGGAAGGGGAGGATTTCCTTGCCCAAAAAACGCCTATTGTGATGGCATACTGGGGGGCGGCAAACACAGATACTGCTTATGGAAAGACGGATTTTGAAATGCTGGTTATTGGGTTCCCAAGCAGCCGGGGGCAGATGCCGGTGATACCTATGACCGGTTTTGCGGTAGGGGCTGAAGCGGAACATGCAGAAGATGCGATGGCGGCATTGGACGTAATGGTTTCTGATGAGGCGCTTCAGGTTTATACGGAAACAAATAAGGTGATTTCTCCCTCTAAAAATGTGGAAGTGGATTGCGTGCCTGCGTTAAAACCGCTGAATGACAGGATTAAGGAGAACGTGTATGTGCTTGGTTCTAATGCTGGGATGAAGCTGGAACAGTGGGGGAATACCTGTTTGATAGTAAGGGATTTGTTAGGCGGTGCCACAGTGGACGAGTGCATGGCTGAATTTGACAGGATCCAGGAAGAATCGTTAAATAAATAGATAAATAGAAAATTTTCCCTTGCCAAATGTATGGAAGTATGATATGATTATTTTCGTTGGGGATGCTTGATATAGCAGCCCCCAACGGAAAGCTTTGAAGTGTAAGCCGAAGTGGGAGGTACACTCAGCCCAGGCCGGATGACACCGGAGAAGAAGGATAGTAAGAGGCTCCGTGGTCAAGCGGTTAAGACATCGCCCTTTCACGGCGGTAACACGGGTTCGATTCCCGTCGGAGTCATTGTTGCGGTAAATTACAAAAAGAATATTATTGACTGTAGTTTGCTGGTTTGTTATAATATTTATATGGCGCAGTAGCCAAGCGGTAAGGCGTGGGTCTGCAACACCCTGATGCACCGGTTCAAATCCGGTCTGCGCCTCTTTAGAAAACCTCGAAAATATTGATTTTCGAGGTTTTTATTTTGCTTAAATTTCACATTGGCACTTTTAGGATTTTGTTTCTGTTTCCTGATGGCTTGAAGTTTACAGGTATCTGCCTGCTTGATAACGGGTAGAATAAGTAGTAAGATAATGAAAAATCATTCAGGGGAGACTTTATGTGCGGCAGATATTATGTGGATGATAAGACAGCCAGGGAGATTGAAAAGCTAACCAGGCAGATGGGTGAAAAGAAGGGGCAGGAATCTGTACAGGCTGTAAGCTGGATGGAAGCGGGCGATATCTATCCAGGGAAAGATGCACCGGTGCTGTATGGAAAAGGCGGTTCCATATGCTGCGGATGGCAGCATTGGGGATTGCCTGGCTTTGAAGGGAAAAAGCTGATCTTTAATGCCAGATGTGAGTCAGCATTGGAAAAACCTTTGTTCCGTGACAGTATCCTTCACAGGCGTATTGTGGTTCCTGCATCCTGGTTTTACGAGTGGAATCCCAGAAGGGAAAAGAATATATTTTTCAGGAATGATATGGCCATACTGTTTATGGCGGGGGTCTGCAGGCGGTATGAGGATGGGGAACATTATGTGATCCTTACCACTGCCGCAAATGCTTCCATGAAGCCGGTGCATGGCAGGATGCCTCTGATCCTGGAACAGCAGGAGATCGCAGAATGGATGTTTAATGATGCGAAGACAGAAAGCCTCCTGCATAAAATTCCCTGCCTCCTGGAACGGAAAACGGATTATGAGCAGCTGAGCCTGTTCTGAAGCGCATTTAAGCCGGATAATATGCTTTTGCCAAGTTTTTGGATTGCAGCACCTGTGTCTTTTGTACATGGGTGCTGTTTGTTATGGTTTAGAAGTGGTGATGAGATCTTGGCATATTTATAAATAATCTGGGAGAACACGAAAAATACGCAACTTTGACACATCCTTATGCTACAATTTATATGGGAGGTTTTGGGATGAAAGTATTGATTATTGAAGACGAAGAAGCGATTGCAAATTTAGTAAAGATAAACCTGTCGGCAGAAGGATACCAATGCACTTGCGCTTATGATGGGACAGCAGGGGCGGATTATCTGGAAAAAGAAACTTTTGACTTGATCCTGCTGGATATTATGCTGCCAGAGATTGATGGGTATGAATTGCTGGAATATATCAAACCTTTTGGGACACCTGTGATCTTTATGACTGCAAAAGGCGCAGTAAATGACCGCATCCGTGGGCTGAAGCTGGGGGCGGATGACTATATTGTAAAACCATTCCAGATAGGGGAGCTGTTAGCCCGTGTAGAGGCGCTGCTCCGCAGATATGGGAAGATCAACCAAAAGCTGTCTTTGGGTGATGTGGAAATTGACATCGTATCAAGGACTGTCACCAAGTCAGGGGAAATAGTGGAACTGACATGCAAGGAATTTGACCTGCTGGTGGAGCTGGCCCAGAACAAAGGTGCTGCCTTATACCGTGACAGGCTGTATGAAAAAATATGGGGGGAGGTGTTCATGGGGGATACCCGCACGCTGGATTCCCATATCCAGCGGCTCCGGAGGAAGCTGAACTGGGAGAAACAGATCAAGACTGTATTCCGTGTGGGATACCGGCTGGAGGAAAGCCCATGAAATTATTCCATAAAATATTCCTTTGCTTTGTACTGCTCTTTGGGACTGCATTCCAGGCTGCAGGGTTTTTGCTGGTAAACTATGCCTATGGGAATGCCATAGAGCAGGAGAAAAAATATGCCTTTCAGGAATTCCAGCAAAACAAGTATATCTTACAGTCAATCCTGTATCTGGAGCCGGGATTGTTAGAAAAGGATGCAGGCAGCCTGGCCAATATGGCAGGGAGGTTCACTGTTCCTGTTGCCCTTTTTGGCCAGGATGGGGGCTGCATCTTTTCAAATATAAATGTGCAGCCTGATTTTTTGGGGCTTAATGGGGAGGGGGATGGCCAGATAGCCTTCCGGATCTTACGGGAAGGAGGGGAAAGCGATATCCTTGTATATGGCTGCATAGCGCAGGGGGACCGGAAGGCCTGTCTGGTCACGGAGACGGATATCAGCCCTGTGGTGGATGCCCAGAAAAGCATGGCTGCTTATTTGCAGAAGATATACATAGTTATCCTGTGTATCAGTTTCCCTGTGATCTTCCTGCTGACAAAAGTACTCACTGGCCCTATTAAAAAAGTGGGAAAAGCGGCCAGGAGGATTGCAAAGGGAAATTATTCCGAGAAAATTGGCATAAAGGGGAGGGATGAGGTCAGTGAGCTGGCAGCCGATTTTGACCAGATGGCACAGCAGGTAGAGGAAAAGATTGATGAGCTATCTGATATGGCAAGACAGAAGGAAGATTTTGCGGCAAACTTTGCCCATGAGCTGAAAACCCCTCTGACGTCAGTGATCGGCTATGCAGATATGCTCTGCCGCAGGGATCTGCCTAAAGAAGAAGTAAAGAGTGCAGCCGGGTATATTTTGAGTGAGGGCATGAGGCTGGAGTCCCTGGCATTAAAGCTGATGGACCTGTTTGTGCTGGATAAGCAGGACTTCTTTTTGGTGAGGATGCCGGTAAAAGAAATGTTTGAAGATCTTGGGCAGGGCATAGAGCCTGTATGCAGGAAGTACGGGGCAGGGCTGCATATGGAAATAGAGGATGGTATGATAGAAGTGGACTATGACCTGTTTAAGGCCATGGTTCTGAACCTTGTTGACAATGCAGCCAAGGCGGAGTGCAGGGATGTATGGATCAGCGGGACCCGGGGAAAGGATACCTACCAGATTCGGGTCAAAGATAACGGAAAAGGGATCCCGCCCAAAGAACTGGGGCGTATAACAGAGGCCTTTTATATGGCAGACAAGTCCCGCTCCAGGAAACAGCATGGGGCAGGGCTGGGGCTGGCGCTGGTATCAAAGATTGTGAAGATACACAGGGCAAAGATGGAGATAGAAAGCGATGGGAAGGCGGGCACTGTGGCCATCATTGGATTCCCCCTGCCGGGAGGAGGCGCAGATGAAGAAAACATATAAATATACGTTCCTTACCCTGTCCCTTGCATTGGCCTTTATCTTTGGCAGCATGGCGGCCACGAACCTGATTCTGTATATAAGGGAAGGCCGGCTCTTGGCGGAAAGCGGGATCGTGGCGGCAGAATTCCCGGTCCGCCCATGGCAGGGCTGGGAAAATGAAAGGGAGAAGGAGGATGGCGGGGAAAGATATTCCCTTACCACAGGGCAGGTGAAGGATGCCGTGGAAAGCTGGAACCAGCGGCTGGGGGAGACGCTTCATGATCCGGTTAAAGGGCAGGTTTCTATGGAGGAAGCGGTCCGGGAAGGGGAAGAATGGCTCATGGCAATGGGAATGGAGCAGGGGGAAGCCATGGGGGAAGGGGCCGGATTGGGATTTGTAAAAGCAACCCTGGGGGTTGGGGCACAGAAGGGGAATTCAAGGGTGCCATTGGAACCCTATTACAGTTTTTGGACAGTGCATTTTTCAGGTTCCTATATGGATGCTGTTTTATACTTAAATGCGGTTACAGGCAGGGTATGGAGGGCAGAGGCTACCTTCTACAGTAACCTTCCGGAGGGGCTGCCTGGTGAAAAACTGGGGCGGTTTGTGGAAATGGCAGGCATGCAGGCAGCAGATGGTGCTGCAGGAATAAATGAAGATAAGACCCAGGCATACCTTGCAATAGAAGACGGCCTGCTGTATGCAAGGCTTGATTATCAAAATGTAGTTCTTGGGGATAATGCTGTGGTGGAGCACACCAGCAGAAAACTGCCTTATGGCAGGTATGTGGTGGTCACTTATGAAATATTTACGGACCCCAAAAATTTACAGCTATAACACATGGATAACGAAAAAATAACACAACACCCGTTTAGGATAGTATATGTCCTGGCCGGGTGTTTTTTGCAGGCGGGATTATGGAAGAAAATTCTTGACACAAAGAAAGGAGCAGGAAATGAGGAATAAGAAATTGTTTACAGCAATGGTGGTAGGGGCAATGGCTCTGGGGCTGGCAGGATGTGCAAATGAAAGTGGGAAGGGGCAGGGAGGATCCCAGGTGCAGGCGCCAAGCCCGGAGAATGATAAGGGGGCTGTGGCTGGGCAGGAAGATAGGAACCTGGAGGAGGAACTGAAAAATTACCGTCAGGAGCGGGAGGATATGATCCAGGAGGCTAACGGCCTGGTGGAAGGAGGCTCCCCAAAGGAGGATAATTATTCTTTCGATATGTCCGGCTCGTTTTATACAAGCAGGTTTGACACACGGGAGACTACACAAGCCTATGCTGCCGCACGGGTCTATGTGACAGATACACTTGGGATCAAGCCAAGTACAAAGATGGTGACTTATATGTGTATGGACCCGAGAGTGCTGGCAATCTATGATGACCAGGATAAAGGGGTTGCCGCAGGGTATGACAGCAGTGATATTTTTGTCTGCGAATACTGCAATGGGGATGGGGTATGGCAGTACCTGATCCTTGTCCGTGACGGTAAGGGCAGCCCATGGAGCGTGATCCATAATGGAAGCAGTTATAAGGAATAGGGAAAACGGAGGTGTAAGCTATGGGGACATTAGTGAAGTTTGAATACAGGAAACTCTGGAACCAGGTATCTATTGTTGCTGTCATGGCAATGTGCATCCTATCCACCCTTCATACCTTTATCTATCTGGACATGAATTCCCAGTGGAGGGCCATTGATAAAAATGGGGAGGTGGTAAGCGGCCTTGCATCCTACCGGGCGTTAAAGGAGGCAGCAAAGGAAATCGAGGGCATAGTGGATGGTGAATATCTGCTGGATCTGAAAGAATCGTATGAAGCCAGTGCGGATAAGCAGTATCTGGATGGGCACAGGGGATTTTTAGGCACCGGAGGAATGACAAAATATATGTACCCAAATTATTTTATCAATTATGCCTATTATTCCTATTATATGTCCAATGGAAATAACAAGATGGGGCTGGATTATGGCTTTCTGGATTCGGAGGAGGCATTTTACCGGAAGTACCGGGAAGCAGTAAAGGAACAGCTCATGTATGAGAACCAGTATGCCGGCCTGGTGAAATTTACAGATCCCCAGATCAAGGTGCTGGACCGGAAGATTGCCGGGATCAATACCCCTGTGCGCATCGCATACTGCCAGGGGATCTCCAATTTTATGAACTGGTATGACCTGGAGTATCCGGTATTCTTTCTTGTGGTTGCCTTTGCCCTTGCCTGCACCTATGCAAAAGACAGCCTGGGCGGTATCAATGAGTTGACATTATCTGCGGCAAAGGGAAGAAAAGAAGACTTCCGGGCAAGATGGATAGCGGGAAATCTGTTTACAGCTTCTGCCTATATGATCTTTACCGGGGTGCTGCTCATAGAGCATGGTGCGGTTGCCACTTTTGGCGGGTTTGGGGCATCGGCACAGACTTATTGGTTCAACTGTATCTTTCATATTAATATTGGTACAGGTATGCTTTTTAAGATTGTGGGCGGCCTGCTTGGCGTTTTGGTATTTGCAAACTTTACCATGTTGTTGTCCTGCCTGTCCAGGAACCTGAAGATAACCTCCCTGGCTTCGGTGCTGGCAGTTGCCGCCCAGGCAAGGCTGTCCAACACTTACAGCCAGATGAAATTGCTTTATCCCCTTCAGTTTGCCAGTGACGCAGTAGTGAAAGACTTTTTCTTCTGTGGGAAAATACTGGTGCCCTATATGGCTGTTGTCCTGATCCTGGCAGTGGCCTATATAGGGGTGTCCGCTTTTTGGCTGGGGAGAAGGGATAAGAAATATTATTTGCATTAGGGGGGAAGGCTATGAGATCTATTGTTAAGGCAGAAAGCAAGAGAATACTGAAAACGAAACCGTTTATTTTCTTTTTGGCTGCTGTCTTTATGTTGTCGGTGGGCAGCAGTTACCAGGCAGTAAAGAGCTATGAACTGTGGGACAGGGACGGGTTTGTGGCAAGTGGGTGGGAAAATCTGGCGCATGGGAAAGAAAATGCGGGGAACAGAAGGATCCAGGAAGCGGTGGTGATGCTCAAAAATATCCAGGAGGCGGTCTATGTGGATGAAACGAATATAGAGAAACTGGTAGTCCTTAATTATTCCGGCAGGGAGGCCGGGGACTTATCAGAGGGGGAGATTGATTCCTTTTTTGAGGACCGCTTAAGGAAGATACGACGGAAGCTGGATGAGAGCACCAATTTTGATTATACGGAGAGTGAAAAAGAAAGGTTTATGGGGAAAGCAGGGGAACTTACCGGATTGAGGGTAGGCTTTGCGGAAGGATGGAAGGCATTGGACCGTGACATGGGCAGCTTTATACTTTTGGTTTTGGTCATGATATCCATCATCATAATGCCGCTCTTTGCGGAGGATCCACAGGTTAAGATGAAGGAACTTTGCCGGTCCACAAAAAACGGGAAAAAGAGGCTTGGCCTGGGGAGGGCCATCACGGCTTTCGGGATGGGGAGTGTATTCTATTTTGTGGCAGTTACTTTCTATTTTTTGGTGAAAATGGCACCCTTTGGTTTTTCGGGAGGTGGTGAGTATATACAAAGCAGCGAAGATACCTTTTTTTCAGTATTTTCTATCACATATGCAAAGCAGTTTGCCTGGAACTGCAGCCGTGGCTATATAGCGCTTATTTTTGTGGTTTCCATGACGGTCCTGGTGTCGGTTTTGATGGAGAGGATCATGGCCGGGATCGTAGTAATGAGCTTTTATTGGATATTGCTCCTTCTCATGGAGAAGATGGCAAGCTTTGAAGTGGATCATGTATTTGCTAATTTTATGCCGCTCAGGCTTTCTGGCAGCAAGGATTTTTATATCCAAAATGAAATATACAGGTTTGCGGGAAAAACATTTGATGCCATGGTATGGTGCCCGGCAGTTGCAGTGGGTTTATCCGCTTTTATGGCCGGGATAGCTGCATGGTGGTTACGGAGAAAACAGTAGGGGTAAAAAACACATACTTTCGGTTTAGGGCTTAGCGGTATTTGCAGCCAATAGGCCTTCTGATTGAATTTTATCTCTAAAAGTAGTATAATGAATGAAATTGAAAGGAAGCTGCCTTACAACAGAGAATGTTAATTGTTTATCCAATTGGAGGAAGTATGAGTTTTCTTAACCAAGGCCAAAGAAAGAATTTTTGTTTTCAGGCACATGTTACAATGGAAACGCAAAATAACATATCCGCTTATATAGAATTATGCAGGAAAAATGATGTAAAGCCTGTTTTAATTCGGCTTGCCCAAGGAGATTTTGTGGATCAGCCAATGTATACACAGCGCATTGTTGCCCAAAATCTTGACGATGCGATGGTGGAAGCAGGGAGAGTAAAAAATAATTTTTCAGAAAATGGTTTCCAGGCAATCAGGACAAAAATTGAAATAAATGCAGAAAGCGCCATAGATTATTTTGGGATTGATGTGGATAGCTGGGGAAATACAGAATATAGGGAAAACTGCCTGGCTAAAATCCAGAACAGCTATTTTGAAGTACATGTGAAAGTAAAATATAATGATATTGGCCTGCTGGAAGCAATTGCCATTAAGGACAATCTTTATCTTTCAAAAAATGACAGGGAGCCGGATATCAGGTTTTTGTCAGTCCGCAAAAATTTAATGGAGGCATTGGATACATCGTATGAAGACAATGCTGATTTAGGTAAATTTTATTTACATCCTAAAAATTTCCCAAGGGCTTTTGAAGGCCATTTGCAAAAGGCCGGGATGGAAATTATTAAAGAAAAATATGAATGCTGCATTTATGACAGCAATAAAAACCTTGATCAAAACTGGGGATTCAGGCCAGTGGCATAAAGGGGGATAATAGCATGGATTATGACAAAATTGCTTTAGAAATCAAAGAAGAACTGATGATTTATATTGCCGGCCATTTGCCTTTTGTTATTAAGGGCAGTTTTTTAACAAGCCAGTATCACCGGGATCCTTACAAAAGGCTTCTAAATGGCGGGGACATTGACCTGGTTTATAGAAACAGGCACAGTAATATCCCAGTGCCGGAAAAATTTGGTTATGGCAGTTACCATCAGTTTATCCGGGAGATTGAAAAATTACTGGAAAAGGAACTGGTTGCTATTTTTTATAAACTAGAAGAGATTATGGCCCGGAAATTGAACTTGCAGGAACGGCCGGAGTTTATTTTAGAATTCGAAGAGCTTGGCTATGGCGGAATATTTAGGGATAGCGGCACGGTTGCCCTTTACTTGGTAAACTATGCTGCTGATGGCGATTTTACAACTGTTGGCCTTGAGATTTGTGACTGCAAAATGTCTTTTGAAATTGATATTGCCATTGATATGCCCCTTCATTTCCAGCCGGAAACGATTTTATATAAAACGGTTGGGGGAAAAGAAGTGGTATTGGAAAACACCACGCCTTTGCTGTACCAGACGGCATGGAAAATGCATCAAATTCTGGTAAGGCCCCGTTTAAAGGATTTAGATGATGTGATACGTTTTTTAGCGCATATAGATTTTAAGGATAAAAATAACTTTCAAACTTTTTTTGATGAAATCATCTCCGAATGCAGGCTGGCGGATACCAAGACCTGCGAGGGCTTAATCAGCGTCTTAAAAAAGCTGTTTTCGGACGAAAATACAACGAAAAGCCTTATTGTTGATAAAATCGTTGGCTGTGGGCTTGAAATGCAGTATTATAGCAATCTGTATGGCATACATAATAATGCTGAATTGCTGAAAAATAAGGTTTGTGCCAGTTTTTTAAAGGAACTGCACCATTCTATTGACTGTGAAGCAGCTTTGGGATATATAAATAACAAAGAACCGGACAGCTGGGCCGATAGAATGGACAGTACGGCAAAGGGCATTGAATAAGCTTTACAAATAGCAAAAAACATAATATAGTTAGAAGTGAGGAAGCGGTGATGACGCTTTCCCGCTTCAAAGGAGGCAGGGATTGGCACCTTGCCTCTTTTTTGCGCATACAAAGCATCTGCCGCCAGTGGGTTAGCAGGGGCAGAAATGTAAAATGGAGAAAGGATAACATCATGAAAGACAAATTTGAAATTAAGGATGATTTTTACCTTAATGGGGAGAAGATGAAAATTATTTCCGGAAGCATTCACTATTTCCGGATTGTTCCTGGATATTGGAGAGACCGTCTGGAAAAGTTAAAGGCCATGGGCTGTAATACGGTGGAAACTTATATCCCCTGGAACCTTCACGAGAAGGAAAAAGGCGTGTTTGATTTTTCCGGAAGGTTGGATATTGCGGGTTTTGTAAAAACGGCACAGGAATTGGGGCTGTGGGTGATTTTGCGGCCATCGCCTTATATCTGTGCGGAATGGGAGTTCGGGGGATTTCCCTACTGGCTGCTGAAAGAGGACGGCATGAGGTTGCGCTGTATGTATGGGCCCTATATTGCCCATGTGAAATCCTACTATGAAAAGCTGTTCCAGGTGATAGCGCCTCTCCAGGTTACAGAAGGCGGGCCGGTAATTATGATGCAGGTGGAAAATGAATATGGTTCCTATGGGGATGACCATGGGTATATGGACTATCTGAAGCAGTTGATGATTGAAAACGGCTGCAGCGTTCCCCTTGTCACTTCCGACGGGCCATCCCGGGAGCTTTTTGACTGCGGAAAGGCGGAGGGTGTTTTCCAGACAGGCAACTTTGGCTCCAGGGGAGAGCAATTCTTTGGCGTAATCAAAAAAATAATCGGCGATAAGCCTTTGATGTGCATGGAATTCTGGGTAGGCTGGTTTGACAGCTGGGGAGGCGAGTCCCACCAGAACGGCGACATAGAAGGGCATGCCAAGGACCTGGACTATATGCTTTCCCATGGGAATGTTAATTTTTATATGTTTACCGGAGGGACGAATTTCGGGTTTTTCAACGGTTCCAACTATAGTGACAAGCTGACGCCTGATATTACTTCTTATGATTATGACGCCCCCCTGACGGAGGATGGCCAGATCACGCCCAAGTATGAGGCTTTTAAGAAGGTGATATCCAAATACGTTTCCATTCCCCAGGTGGAATTTACCACGAAAATTACACGTAAAGCATACGGAAGGCTGGAAGTAAAGAGAAGCGCCGGCCTTTTCCAGAACCTTGGGAACCTCTCCAAGGCTCATGAAAGTGTAACGCCTCAGCTCATGGAAAAATTAGGCCAGGGCTATGGTTATATTATGTATGAGAGCCAGTTGGAACCCGAAAGGGACATTTGGGGCATCCGGCTTTTGGGGGCAAATGACAGGGCGAATATTTTTATGGATGAAAAACCCCTGGCAACCCTTTATGACAGGGAGCTTTTAGAAGAATGCAGCTTTGAGGAGAAGGCTTTCAAGGGAGAGAAAATTTCCATTCTGGTAGAAAATATGGGACGTGTCAATTACGGCCCCAAGTTAGAGTGCCAGGGCAAGGGCATAGGCGGCGTGTTGGTTAACGGGCACCAGCATTATTACTGGAAGCAGTACTGTCTGCCCATGGAGGACCTCTCCGGGCTGGATTTTGGAAAAACCCCTGCCCAGGGGACACCGGGCTTTTATGAGTTTACCTTTGAAGCCCAGGAGGCAGGAGATACTTTCCTGGATTTTAGCGGCTGGGGAAAGGGTTGCGCGTTCCTGAACGGCTTCCATTTAGGCAGGTTCTGGGAGATTGGCCCCCAGAAGCGGCTATACATACCGGCGCCTTTGATCAGGAAGGGGGAGAATACCATCCTTCTTTTTGAGACAGAGGGAAAAGCGCCGGGCGCAATTACGCTTTGCGATGAACCCCACGTAGGGTGAGGGAAAGAGGCCAAGAAACAGCATTAAAATTGATGGTTTGGTTTATGCCCGGGCAGGCGCTGGCTGATAACAATTGGCACCTGCCCGGGCATTGCTGCAAGGGAGGATATATCATATGGGATTAAAGATTTCCAGCCAAAAGGGGAAGCCAATAGCGGAAGGGATGATGGGACTGTTTTTTGAGGACATCAATTATGCCGCTGACGGCGGATTGTATGCGGAGATGATAGAAAACAGGTCTTTTGAATTTTATGACTGTTATGGGGACAAAGGGGACTACTATGTGAAAAAGGATTCCGGCTATGGCTGGTACCCTGCCCAGGAGGAGGGCGGAAAAATGGAGTACGTAACGGGAAGCCCTTTATTTAGGGAAAATCCCAACTACCTGCGTTTTACCGCTTCAAAACCGGGCCAGGGGTTCAAAAATAAGGCTTATAATGGCATTTATCTGGAAAAGGGCCAGGGGTACAGGGTATCCTTTTATGCAAGGCTGGCTTCCTACCAGGGGAACTTTCTGGTTTCGGTAAAAAAGGGGGATAAGGTATACGCAGAGGCTGTAATTGCCTGCGCCCAGGAGCCGGCAGAGGAATGGCGCCTGCATAAGTGGGCCCGCTATGAAACGGTACTGAAGGCAGAGGAACCGGCAGAGGGGGCCGATTTCGTGATTGCTTTAGAGGCAGAGGGCTGTGTGGAATTTGATTTTATTTCCATGATGCCGGAGGATGCGGTGGCAGGGATATTCCGGCGGGACCTGTTTGAACTGTTAGAAGGGCTGCATCCGGGCTTCCTGCGGTTCCCGGGGGGCTGCATTGTGGAGGGCAATACCCTTGAAAACCGTTACCGCTGGAAAGAAAGCGTAGGGATTCCCGAGAGAAGGAAAGCCAATTTTAACCGCTGGGCTTTGCATGAAACAACAAAGGAAAATGGGTGGCATACAGAGTATGCCCATTATAACCAGACCCTGGGCATTGGTTTCTACGAGTATTTTCTACTCTGTGAAATGATTGGCGCAAAGCCCCTGCCGGTGCTGAACGTAGGGCTTGCCTGCCAGTACCAGTCACTGGAGCAGGTGGGGATGGGCACGCCGGAGTTCCAGGAGTTCCTCCAGGATGCAGTGGATTTGGTTGAATTTGCCAATGGCGGCCCGGATACCCGCTGGGGGGCGGTACGGGCGCAGATGGGGCACCCGGAACCTTTCGGGCTTACCATGCTGGGGATCGGAAATGAGCAGTGGCAGACACCGGAGGGGGATTTCTTCGGAAGGTACCGCCTTTTTGAAAAGGCGGTCCATGAAAAATACCCGGAGCTGAAGCTCATAGGCTCCGCCGGACCGGACATTACATCCGCACGTTACCATGATGCATGGAAGTATTACCGGGAAAATACTGCTGAAAACGGGAATTTCTGCTATGCCGTGGACGAGCATTACTATGTGGAGCCCCAGTGGTTTTATAGCCATGTGGATTTCTATGACCATTATCCCAGGGAAGTGAAGGTCTTTTCCGGGGAATATGCAGCCCATCCTGAATGCGGCATGAATAAACCCTATGCCAACACCTTTGAGGGCGCGCTGGCGGAGGCGGCCTTTTTGACAGGGGTGGAAAAAAATGCGGATGTGGTGATTTTGGCCTCCTATGCGCCGCTCCTGGCAAGGCTGGGCTATGCCCAATGGTCGCCGGATATGATCTGGTTTGATGAAAAGGGCGCTTATCCCACTGCCAGCTATTATGTGCAGAAAATGTACAGTGAGAATATGGGGACAGTGACAGTTCCTATGGAGGGGCAGGAAGAAGAGCTGCGCAAATGGGGGGTCTACCTGAATATCACCCTGGATGAAAAAGCAGGGGAATATATTATAAAGGCAGTGAACAAAGAAAAAGACCCGGTGGTGCTGGCGTTGACAGGCCAGGAAGGAAAACCCATCACCGGGCAGGCGGTGAGAAAAGAGATTACAAGGCCTGCCAGCGGGGAGGGGAAGCCGGATCCCGGGTTCCCGGAGCCTGTTCTTTACAGGGAAGATTATGAGGCGGTAGACGGCCTGCTGCGGATCTTTGCAGAGAGCTTTATGGTATTGCGGATCCCTGCCCAAAAGTAAAGGATGGGATGGGTATGACAGTATCGGCAGAAATGATAATAGCCATAGTTGTTATTTTGGTTTTGGTTGTGGGGGCTTTCTGGCTGCTGCTGGGGAAAAAGCGCAGAAGGGCAGATGCTTTCGAAGATATGGAAGGGCATGAATTTGAGTATTTCTGCGCGGATTTGCTGGAACAGAACGGATTTATTGACGTGGAGGTGACCAGGGGCAGCGGGGATTACGGGATAGATATCCTGGCGGAAAAGGAAGGGGTAACTTACGCGGTCCAGTGCAAATGCTACACGGCCCCGGTGGGGGTGAAAGCAGTCCAGGAGGCCTACGCGGGAAGGGATTACTATGGACGGATGGTAGGGGCGGTGATGACCAACCAGTATTTCACCGCTCCCGCAGTGGAGGCGGCGAAGAAACTAAAGATCCTGCTCTGGGACGGCGGTTATCTGGAGGGGATGATGGAGGAGGGATAGGGGGCTATATGCCAGGGCCAAAGGCTGTCATGTGCCTGACAGCCTTTGGTTTAATCCCTGGAAGTCTGAAGGCCCTGCCTCCAGTACAAATTGATGGAATTTCATCAGGGTAAATTTCTCCCCCCACAGCGTTTGGGCCGTCTCCCGCAGGGAAAGAAATTCCAGGAATCCCAGATAGTATTTCAGATAGTTTACAGGCTCCTCCACAATGTACTGATAAATAGAAGAAACCACGTCCTCCTGGGTAATGCCGATCTGCTGCAGGATTTCCTTTACCTGGCCGGGATCTGCGCCGTCATAATGGATGGCAATGTCCAGCAGGGAATAGATGCACAGCTGCAGGTTCCTGTTCAGGCGGCAGGCTTCAAACCATGCCGCCTGTGTGGGATCGGACTCCTGCACCAGGAACTGGGCGTACTGGTAGGAGAGATTTTCCCCGTAAAGGGCCCAGCCTTCTGTATAGCCGCCATAGTGGAGGAGGTAACGGATGGGAGAGACCTTTTCCTGGTTCATGTAAAGCTGGCTGTATACAGTCTGGTAAAGGTGCCCCGGGTAACCTTCATGGGCAAGGGTGGTATACAGGGTCAGGGCATCGGGGGAGTTTTTGCGGTTAATATAAATGATATTATTGCGCATATCGTCTATGGGAGGGGTCAGGTAATAGGCCGGGCTGGAATAATCCTCCAGGGAAGGGGAAACATTTTTTACTGTGCAGGAGGGGATGAAGCGTTCCCCGGAAGCAGGGAAAGCAGGAAAATCCCCGGCCATGCGTTCCTGCAGGTCTTCCAGCATTTCTTCAGGCCCAGCGAAGGGAAAATCCCCGGCGGTGCCGGAATCCATAAGGATAAGCCTGGGATATTCCCTAAGAAGTTCTGCCAGCGCGGCGTAGCCTGCCTGGAAGTCCTCCCACAGCATGGCCTTTATTTCCCCCACACTGCGGCAGGAGCCTGTGGTGGCCGCAAGCAGATATTCATAATAGGGGCGTCCCTGGGGAAAATGGCAAAGCCCCATGGCGTTAACGCCTTTTCCGGAGAGAATGGTAAAGGCGTCAGCCAGCTCTTCATAAGCGGGCAGCATGACTGTGGTCAGCAGCCGGTCGTTTTCGGAAATCCACTGGTCTTTTTGGGCCTGGGTGGCCAGCCCCTGCTCTTCCAGGGCATCCAGCCTTTCACGGAAAGTGGTGTGGAGAAAGTGGGAACCACAGGAGAGCTGTTCTTTGTCCATAATGGTGCCGCACTGTTTTACAATCTGGGCTGCGGCGGTATCGGACATAAAAAGCCCTGCCTGGGCTTTTTCCTTTTCGTATTGGATCAGCCCCTGAAAGTAGCTGCCCGTCTGTTCCAGGATATGCAGGTAATCCTCCACATCCTTGGGGCTGCGGAAGGTATAGTCTGCCAGCAGCACAGGCAGCCCGGACTGCATCCCGGAAGAAGGGGAGAGGGGTTCGTCATAGTACTCAAAAGGAACCCCGGACAGGCGCAGGGTTAAGTAACGGGACAAAAGCCCGTAGGCATAGGCGTCGTTTCCGTTAAGCCTGGCAGGGGAAATGCCGGAGAGGCGGTCCAGGGCGGAAGTGATTGCCTCCCTGCCGTTGTCCCCGCCCGGTTCATAGGAGGAAAGGCGGGCAGGCCCGTCAAAGCCGTAAGCCTCCGGGTGGGCAAGGGTATAATGCAGGCTTACGGTATTGCCGGAAAGCTCCGAGAGGAACATTTCTTCCGCCAGCGCATGGAACCTGCGGCTGTCCCCTGTAAAAAGATACAGGGACAGAAAAAGCGCGGCAAGGGCCAGCAGAAGGAGCAGGCCTTTGATTTTCTGTTTCCGGGTCAGATTTTTAGTGAAGGGCAAAGTTGTAGCCTCCCATGACTATTCGTTTGATTATATGAAGAAAATATGCTAGAATATTACTTGGCTTAGCCGGATAAGACATTGGACAGAAAGATTTATACATTTAAAATGGAGGAAATCATGAACAATCTGGAACTGAAAAAGATAGCCAACGAAGTGCGCAAGGGCATTGTGACGGCGGTCTACAGCGCAAAGGCGGGTCATCCCGGAGGCTCCCTGTCAGCGGCTGATATTTATACGTATCTTTACTTTGAGGAGATGAACATAGACCCGGAAGACCCTAAGATGGAAAACAGGGACCGCTTCGTGCTGTCAAAAGGCCATACCGCCCCGGGGCTTTATTCCGCCCTAGCCCACAGGGGGTTTTTCCCTGTGGAGGACCTGGTTACCCTGCGCAAGCTTGGCTCTTATCTTCAGGGTCATCCCTCCATGCAGTATATTCCCGGGGTAGATATGTCCAGCGGTTCCCTGGGGCAGGGGATTTCCGCAGCCGCAGGGATGGCCCTGGCAGGCAAAATGGACCAAAAAGATTACCGGGTATACACCCTCCTGGGGGACGGGGAGCTGGAAGAGGGGCAGGTTTGGGAAGCCGCCATGTTTGCAGGCCACAGGAAACTGGACAACCTGGTAGTGATCGTGGACAATAACGGCCTGCAGATAGACGGGCCGGTGGCGGAAGTCTGCTCCCCCTACCCCATTGATAAAAAGTTCGAAGCTTTCAATTTCCATGCCATCAACGTAGACGCCCATGATTTCGGCGCTATCCGGGAGGCATTCCGGGAGGCCAGGGAGACCAAAGGCATGCCTACGGCTATCATTGCCCACAGCCTGAAGGGAAAAGGGGTTTCCTTTATGGAGGGCAGTGTTGACTGGCATGGCAAAGCACCCGGCGATGAAGAGTACGCAGTTGCCATGGCGGATCTGGAAAAGATAGGGGAAGAGCTGGCGGAGGAGGAAGCATAATGGAAGAGAAGATTGTGAAGAAGATTGCAACCAGGGAAAGCTACGGCAAGGCGCTGGTAGAGCTGGGGGCGGAAAATCCTAACCTGGTGGTGCTGGATGCAGACCTGGCAGCGGCCACCAAGACAGGTGTTTTTAAGAAAGCTTACCCTGAGCGGCATATTGACTGTGGCATTGCAGAGTGCAATATGACAGGCATAGCAGCAGGGCTTGCCACCACGGGAAAGATCCCCTTTGTCAGCAGCTTTGCCATGTTTGCGGCGGGCAGGGCCTTTGAACAGGTAAGGAACTCCATTGGTTATCCCCATTTGAATGTAAAGATCGGGGCCACCCATGCGGGGATCACGGTAGGGGAGGACGGGGCTTCCCACCAGTGCAACGAGGATATTGCCCTGATGCGCACCATTCCGGGCATGGTGGTGATGTGCCCGGCGGACGATGTGGAAGCCAGGGCAGCGGTAAGGGCGGCGGCGGAATATGTAGGGCCGGTTTACCTGCGGTTTGGCCGTGCAGCCTGCCCGGTGATCAATGACAGGCCGGATTACAAATTTGAGATCGGCAAGGGAACCCTGCTTAGGGAAGGGAAGGATGTTACCATTGTGGCTACAGGCATCTGCGTGGGCAGCTCCCTGGAAGCGGCGGAAATGCTGGAAAAGGAAGGCATCAGCGCGGAGGTGGTCAACATCTGTACCATCAAGCCCTTGGACGAAGAGCTTATCATCAGCTCCGCCAGGAAAACAGGCAGGGTGGTGACGGCGGAAGAGCACTCCGTAATCGGCGGCCTGGGGAGCGCAGTGTGCGATGCCCTCTGCGGCGCGTATCCGGTCCCTGTAAAGAAGATTGGCATGCAGGATATCTTCGGGGAATCCGGTTCCGCAGCGGCGCTGGTTGAGAAGTATCAGCTGGACGGAAAGGGAATTTACGGGCAGATAAAGGATTTTCTGAAGTAAACGCGGACAAAGCGGGAGGAAGATTACCCATGTATATTTTAGCGCCGTCTGTTCTTGCGGCAGATTTCAATATTTTGGGAAAGCAGATTAAGGAAACGGAAAAGGCGGGGGCAGAGTATCTCCACATTGATGTGATGGATGGCATTTTTGTCCCCAGCATTTCCTTTGGGATGCCCATGATCAGCTCTATCAGGGCTGCCAGCAGCCAGTTTTTTGACGTGCACCTGATGATCACACAGCCCCAAAGGTATATCAGGGAATTTGTCCGGTGCGGTGCCGACGGCATTACCTTCCACCTGGAAGCAGTGGAGGACGCCGGGCAGGTGATCCGGGAGATCCACAGGGCGGGGGCAAAGGCAGGGATTTCCATTAAACCGGGAACCGCCCTGGAAGAGATCTATCCTTATCTGCCGGAGGTGGAGCTGGCACTGGTCATGAGCGTGGAGCCGGGCTTTGGGGGACAGCCCTTTATGCCGGAGGCTTATGGGCGGATCGCACAGCTTCGCAGCTACATTGACCAGCATCATCTGCCGGTTAAGATTGAAGTAGACGGCGGGCTGGGAAAGAAAAATGTAAGGGAAGTGTTAGGGGCCGGGGCGGATATTTGCGTGGCAGGCTCCGCTGTATTTAAAAAACGGAGCATAAGCGATAATATTTCACATTTTATGGCGGCGTTTCAGGAATATGAAAAGAAGAATATGAAAAGCGATGGAAAAGATAGGTAGAAACGACCGCTGCTGGTGCGGCAGCGGCAAAAAATATAAAACATGCCATATGGCATTTGACGAGAAGATCCACCGGTATGAGCTGGAAGGGCATATGGTGCCCCAACGGGGCATGTTAAAATCCAGGGAGCAGATACAGGGCATCCGGGAGAGCAGCGTGGTCAATATTGCCGTGCTGGATGCAGTGGATAAAATCATGGCACCGGGGATCAATACCCAGATGATTGACGATGTAGTGTGCCAGGTAACTGCCAGCATGGGCGGCATCCCTGCCCCTTTAAATTATGAGGGCTATCCCAAAAGTGTCTGTACCTCTATTAACCAAGTGGTCTGCCATGGCATTCCCTCCAAAGATGTGGTTTTGCAGGAGGGGGACATTGTGAACGTGGATGTGTCCACCTTGTATAAGGGATACTATTCCGATTCCTCCAGGATGTACTGCATCGGGAAGGTAAGCCCGGAGAAGGAAAAGCTGGTTCGGGTGGCCAGGGAATGCATGGAAAAGGGCATTGCCATGGTAAAGCCCTGGGGGTTTCTGGGGGATATGTCCCAGGCAGTGAACGATTATGCGAAGCAGAACGGCTACAGTGTAGTGGTTGACATTGGCGGCCATGGCATTGGGCTGGAATTCCATGAGGAACCTTTTGTAAGCTATGTGGCAAAAGCGGGAACGGAAATGCTGCTGGTGCCTGGGTTTGTATTTACCATAGAACCTATGGTAAATATGGGGACCAACGAAATCTATGTGGACGAAGAGGACAACTGGACAGTGTACACGGCTGACGGGAAACCATCCGCACAGTGGGAGGTTACGGTGGCGGTTACAGAAGAAGGGTGCGAGGTACTTACCTGGTAGCGGTTATAAGCTTTAAAATAGTGGTCATACAAAAGTGTGGTTTTGTATGGCCATTTGAAGTATGGCGGAAGGATACAGATCTTTATGTTTATGTGCCTGCGCTGCCCCCACAAACTTGAAATGCGCGAAGAAAAGTGCAGAAAGAGGTAAATTATGTATGATGTGATTATAATCGGCGCAGGAGTAAGCGGATGCGCGGTTGCCAGGGAGCTGGCGCGGCTGGAACTGAAAACGGCAGTGCTGGAGGCAGCCCCAGATGTCTGTGAAGGGACCTCCAAGGCCAACAGCGGTATTGTCCATGGGGGCTATGATGCAAAGCCGGGAACCCTGAAAGCAAAGCTGAACGTGGAGGGCAGCAGGAGGATGGAAGCCCTTTCCAGGGAACTTGGCTTCCCTTATAAGAAAAACGGCTCCCTGGTGCTCTGCTTTGATGAAAAGGACACAGGCAGGCTGGAAGCTTTAAAAAGAAACGGGGAGACAAATGGGGTGGAGGGGCTTAGGATCCTGGGCAGGCAGGAGCTTTTGGGGCTGGAACCCCAGGTTGGGGACAAGGCCTATGCTGCCCTTTATGCCCCATCCGGGGCGATCGTGTGCCCTTTCGGCCTGACCATTGCCCTGGCGGAAAACGCCGCGGAAAATGGGGTGGCATTTTTCTTCTCCAGGAAGGTTGCGTCTGTTACAAAAACAGAAAACGGCTATCTGGTCCATACCAGGGAGCAGGATTATGAAACCCGGCTGGTGGTTAACGCCGCAGGCGTCCACGGGGACGAAATCCATAACATGGTAAGCCAATATAAAATGAAGATAACCCCCAGGAAGGGAGAATACCTTCTTTATGACAAGGCCGCAGGGAACCTGGTACGCCATACCCTGTTCCAGCTCCCCACTGCCCTTGGGAAGGGAGTTCTGGTAACGCCCACTGTCCACGGGAACCTGCTCACCGGCCCAACCGCCATGGACATTGAGGATAAAGAGGGAACGGAAACTTCCCTGGAGGGCATGGGGCAGGTACAGGAAAAGGCAGCGCTTAGCGTGGAGGGGATTCCCGGCAGGGCGGTGATCACTTCCTTTGCAGGCCTCCGTGCCCATATTTCCACCCCTCCCTATGGGGCGGAAGAGGGCTGGGTGGAGGATTTTGTCATCCAGGAAGTAAAGGATGCGCCAGGCTTCATTGATGTGGCGGGAATGGAGTCGCCGGGACTTTCCTGCGCCCCTGCAACAGGAACCTATGTGGCGCATATGGTAAAAAAGCTCCTTTCCCCCGGGCAGAAGAAAGACTTTGTACCGGAGAGGAAAGGGATTCCCAATATGGCTCTGGCCTCCTGGGAAGAGCGCCAGGAGCTGATAAAGAAAAATCCGGCCTATGGCAATGTAATCTGCCGCTGCGAGATGGTCACAGAGGGGGAAATCCTGGATGCCATCCACAGACCCCTTGGCGCTACCACTACCGACGGCATCAAGCGGCGCACCCGGGCGGGGATGGGGCGCTGCCAGTCAGGCTTTTGCAACCCCAAAGTGGTAGAGATCCTGGCAAGGGAACTTGGCAGGGATGAAAGTGGCATTACAAAGGCGGGGGAGGATTCCTGGTATCTCCTGTCCCAGGAAGAAGGGGGAGAAGAACAGAAATGAGGGAACCTATGAAAAAAGTACAGTTGGCGGTGATAGGGGGAGGCCCTGCGGGCATGGCGGCTGCCCTCAGCGCTTATGAAAAGGGCATCAGGGACATTCTGGTTTTAGAGCGGGATAAGGAACTGGGGGGGATTTTAAACCAGTGTATCCACAATGGCTTTGGGCTCCACGCTTTTAAAGAGGAACTGACAGGGCCGGAATATGCGGCACGTTATGTGGACAGAATCCGCCAGGAGAAGATCCCTGTATTGTTAAACACCATGGTAGTGGATGTACAGGGGGGGATGCCCTGCCAGATAACCGCCATGAACAGGCACCAGGGCATGTTCCGGATAGAAGCGGGGGCAGTAGTGCTGGCTATGGGCTGCAGGGAGCGTGCCAGGGGAGCCATGAACATCCCCGGGCAGCGCCCGGCGGGGATTTATTCTGCGGGGACAGCCCAGAGATATGTGAATATAGAAGGCAGGATGCCAGGGCGGGAAGTTGTGGTGCTGGGATCCGGGGATATCGGGCTGATTATGGCAAGGCGTATGGCCCTTCAGGGGGCAAAGGTAAAACTGGTGGCAGAGATTATGCCTTACTCCGGGGGCTTGAAGCGGAATATCGTGCAGTGCCTGGACGATTTCGGCATTCCCCTCAGGTTAAGCTGCACTGTCACGGAAATCCATGGAAAGCATAGGGTGGAAGGGGTGACCGTGGCAAAGGTGGATGAAAAGCTGAATCCCATCCCAGGGACAATGGAGCGGATATCCTGTGATACCCTGTTGCTTTCCTGCGGGCTGATCCCGGAAAATGAATTAAGCCGGGGAGCCGGGGCGGCCATGGATGATGTGACCCAGGGGCCGGTGGTAAACCCTAGGCTGGAGACTACGGCACAGGGGATTTTCGCCTGCGGGAATGTGCTTCATGTCCATGACCTGGTGGACAATGTTTCAATTGAGGCCCGGAAGGCGGGGGGATTTGCCGCCGACTATCTTTTAAAGGGAAAAGAGGAATGGGGGGAGGCTGCCCGCCCCCCTATCCCGGAGAAGGTAAAATCTTCCCTGCCCGATGCCAGGGATGCGTCAAAGCAGCTTATCTGCATTGGCTGCCCGGTAGGCTGCCTGGTCACAGTGGGCAAAAAAGAAGACGGGAGCCTTTCCATTACCGGAAATACCTGCAAGAAGGGGGAAGCCTATGCCAGGAACGAGGTCACTGCACCTATGCGGACAGTAACTTCCGTGATCCGGCTGGCCCAGGGGCAGCCGGAGAAGGCAGCAGGGGCTTTGGAAGATAAAAAAGAGGCCAGGACGGTCCCGGTAAAAACCGCCGGGGAGATCCCAAAGGAAAAAATCTGGGAGTGTATGGCGCAGATCCGTAAGGCCAGGGCCAGGGCACCCATTTGTGTAGGGGATGTGCTCATTGAAAATGTAGCGGGTACTTCCGTGGCTGTAGTTGCCACGGGAAATGTACCGGCAAAGGGGCAGGGCCTTTAAAGGGCTGGCAGCAAAAAGGAATATGCCGCTTTAGGCGGCAGGAAAGGGGATGGTGGGATGAGCAAGTATATTATGGCATTGGACCAGGGGACTACAAGTTCACGGTGTATCCTATTTAATAAAAAAGGTGAGATTTTAAGTATGGCCCAGAAGGAGTTCGGGCAGCTATACCCAAGGCCCGGCTGGGTGGAGCATAACCCTATGGAAATCTGGTCTTCCCAGCTTTCGGTGGCCATGGAGGCCATGGCGAAGGTGGGCGCAGCGCCCGGGGATATTGCAGGCATAGGCATTACCAACCAGAGGGAAACCACGCTGGTGTGGGATAAGGCCACAGGGGAACCGGTTTACAACGCCATTGTATGGCAGTGCCGCAGGACAGCGGAAAGAGTGGATGTGCTTAAGGCAGCAGGCTATGGGAACATGATACGGGAGAAAACAGGGCTGGTGCCTGACGCATATTTCAGCGCAACCAAAATAGAATGGATCCTGGACAATGTACCGGAGGCCAGGGAACGGGCAGAGAAGGGAGAACTGCTTTTCGGCACAGTGGACAGTTGGCTGATCTGGAACCTGACAAAGGGCAGGGTCCATGTAACCGATTATACCAACGCTTCCCGCACCATGCTCTATGATATCCATCAGCTTTGCTGGGACCAGGAGCTTTTGGCGCTGTTCCATATTCCGGTTTGTATGCTGCCCCAGGTAAAACCCTCCAGTTTCATTTACGGCTGTACGGACAGGGGCGTGCTGGGGGGAGAGATCCCCATTGCAGGCATAGCGGGGGACCAGCAGGCCGCCCTCTTCGGACAGTGCTGCTTTGCAAAGGGACAGGTAAAAAATACTTACGGCACAGGCTGTTTCCTTCTGATGAATACAGGCACGGAAGCCATTGCTTCCAAAAACGGGCTGCTTACCACCATTGCCGCAAGCTGCGGGGAGCAGGTGGAGTATGCCCTGGAAGGAAGTGTGTTTGTGGCAGGGGCAGCAGTGCAATGGCTGCGGGACGGCATGCGGATGGTAAAAAGTGCCTCCCAGACCCAGGAGTATGCGGAAAAGGCCGAGGATACGGAGGGCGTTTATATGGTGCCTGCCTTTGCCGGGATGGGTGCGCCCTACTGGAACCCCTATGCCAGGGGCACAGTGGTAGGGATCACCAGGGGCTGTGGGAAAGAGCATTTTATCAGGGCAGCCTTAGAGTCCATTGCCTATCAGACCTGTGACGTGCTAAAGGCAATGGAGGAGGACGCGGAGGTTTCCATTGCAGGGCTTAAGGTGGACGGGGGCGCAAGCGCCAACGATTTCCTGATGCAGTTCCAGGCGGATATTTTAAGCGCCCGGGTATACCGCCCGGAATGCATAGAGACAACTGCCCTGGGGGCGGCGTACCTGGCAGGGCTGTCCTGCGGCTATTGGAAGAGCAGGCAGGAGATTTGCGAGAACTGGCAGCTTGGCAGGGAATTTATCCATGAGATGAGCCCGGAAAAATGCGGGCGGCTTTTGAAGGGATGGAAAAAGGCCGTAAAATGCGCCCTTGTCTGGGCGCAGGACGAATAGAAAGAGATTATGAGGGAGAGCCTACAGGAAGGAGATTAGGGTTTTGGTATGACGACGGCAAAAGAAATTCAGCAGGGGCAGATTCTATTTCAGGGCGGGCAGAAAATAGACGCTTTGTATTTAATTGTAAAAGGGACAGTCAGCGTGGTTTACCCGGGGGGCTGTTATATTCTTCACAACGGAGATGTGGTGGGGCTTTGCGCCGCAGGCTGCGATGTGGCCTATGCGGAATACCGGGCGGAGGAGGAGCTTACAGTAATCAGCTATCCCTTTGAGCCGGGGAAGGTGAAGGAGATGGTGGACAAAAACGGCGATGCGGTGCGGTTTTTTGTTTCCTCCCTGTTCCGGCAGCTCAAAGAGGTTTTTGAAAATTATAAAGCTTTAAAAAGCCAGTGCATCAGCTTGTATGGGCATGTGACAGAAAATTATAAGGATTATGTGGCTCTTTGCGGCAAGTACCACTTAACGCCTGGGGAACCGGAGGGCTATAAGGAGCTGGCAGAGCTTTCCCTGGCGGAGGATATGCCGCCCTGGATGTGGGGATATTATGCTGCCTTGAGCCAGATGATATCTGCATGGGATATCAAAAAAATAGATAAAGATTTTGTAAGCGGATTGCTTCTGCGGGCCAGCGGGGATATCCATATGGCGGCAGTCCTGTGTACCCAGATGGAGGAGTACAGAAAAAATATCTGCCAGGCCATCATGAATGAAAAGGGAAAGAACCTGATGGAGCTTTTCATCGTCCTGTATGAGAGGGTGGTGCGCAGGGAAGGGCCTGAAGGGGAGGATGCCGCGGCTGTGCGCATGAAGATGAACAGCCTTATGATGGAGCTGGAAGGCCAGGGAATGGAAAAATCCGCCTATAGCCATAAACGGGCGGTTTACGAGAAACAGATAGAGGAAATCGGAAAGGGGATGGAAGGACCCGAAGGGGGGGAGGATATGAGCTATGAGGAGCTCTCCGCTGCCCGGGAGCTGGAAGGTTCCCTGGAGATGATCCTTTCCTATGCCGGGTGCGGGGAAGAACTGAAAGCTTCCTTCCGTGAAAACATCCAGAATTATAAACAGATCAGCAACAAGAACGGCGCAGAGGATGATGTGCGTATGCTCCGCCAGAAGCTTACCAAAGATTTTTACCAGGTGTATACCGCCGCTTTCAAAAACAGCGTCCAGTCGGGGGAGGTCCCAAATGTAATCAAAATGCTGTTTAACTTTGGCTATGTGGATGAGGAACTGGCGGGAATGGAAAACGCCAAGTATCTTTACCGCATAGCGGGCAACCTTCCCACGGCGCCGGATAAGGGGGTCTATTCTTATTATGAGTGGCTAAGGGCCGTTTATGAAGGCAGGAAGGAGCCCAGCAGGAACGAATTTGACCTGGACTATGCAGGCTATTTGGCGGAGCGCAGGAAATCGGGGGATATTACCAAACAGGAGGAAGCGGAGCAGCTGGAAGACCCCATGGCGAAGGTGGCCTACGAACTGGAAAATGTATTCCCGGTACTAAACAAGGTAACCTTTGGGAGGGTCAGTACCTTCTGCCCCCTGTTCTCTTCCCACAATGTGCTAAAGCCCCTGGAGAGTATCCTGGTTTCGGCAGAAATGACATCGGGTATTTTTGAGGATATCTGCCAGAAAGATTTCGGGGCTTATTGCCGGGAAATGCTCTTTTCCGCCCCGGAGCAGGGAGTAGTGCGGGAATTCATTAACATTGATGTACGGCCGGATATCATTCTTGCCCCCAACGTGGGAGTGCGGGGGGTAATGTGGCAGGAGATAGAAGGGAAAAGAAGGACCACCCCGGCAAGGATGCTGGTTTCCGTTTTCCAGATGGAGGACCTGGCCCAGATTCTTACCAGGCTGACAGGGGAATTCCGCTGGGAAATGTGTAAACGGATACAGGGGGCCAGGTGGAACGATCTTTCAGAGCGTTCCCTTACCAGCGAATATTTTGACTATATTCAGTTTTACCGCAGGAACAACGACCTGTCCACAGAGGCAAAGGAAAAGATCAAGACCGATATGGGCAGGGCGAGAAACAGCATTAAGGAAATGTTTGTGATGGATTATAGCCTCTGGATCCTTTATGAGAGCAACGGCTCTCCCAGGCTTAATAAGGTGGCAAGGAACATTCTGTTTACCTACTGCCCTTTTTCCGCCCAGGTGCGTGAGAAACTGAAGATTAACCCTCTTTACCGGGAACTGGTGGAGCATTATGATATGCATATGGGGCAGAAGCTGCACAGGATAGACAATTTGTGCCAGAAACTGCGCAGTACCGGGAAGGCAGTGCCTGAAGAGATTGAGAGGGAGAGGGCGTTTATTGCCATGTAAGGGGCAGTTTGGATAAAACGATATCAGGAAAAGGGAACGGGGGACCAAAATGGATGGGGATAAGAAGTATACGGCGATAAGGAAACTGACAGATAATAAATTTCTGAATATGTATGAGATGGATGCCCTGACCAATCAGGGAGAGCCTTTCCATTACTATTTTGCTACCAGGAACAGGGAGGGGGAGCTGCCCCTCCTGACAGGGAAAGCCCAGCCTAATGGAATTGTCATTTACCCTGTATGGCGGGAGGATGGGAACAGGCTTGTGATGATCAGGCAGTACCGTTACCCGCTGGATGCCTGGCTTTATGAGCTCCCGGCAGGATTGATTGACAGGGGGGAGACGGCTTCCCAGGCGGCCGTGCGGGAGATGAAGGAGGAAACTGGGCTGGATTTTGAGCCTTATGAAGGCGGCAGCCCTGCCTTTAGGCGGCCTTTTTATCTGGGTGCGGGAATGACGGATGAAACCAGCACCTCGGTGTTTGGGTATGCCAGCGGGGAGGTTTCCGGGAAATTCCGGGAGGACAGTGAAAGCATAGAGGTGCTTTTGGCAGGCCGGGAGGAAGCCGCCAGGATCCTGCGGGAAGAGCGGGTGTCCCTGCGGGCAGCCCTTCTCCTGATGGCCTTTTTGCAGACGGATGGCGGGAAGCCGTTTGGTTTCCTGGAGATTTAGAGCAGAGCATGTGATGGGAGGGGCGAAAGGCCTCCGGAAAAGGACCTGCCTGGGAGGGTAGGTCCTTTTCTTGTGGGGTTTTATTGATGAAGTAAGAAAAATATGGTATATTGTAGGAAGAGAAGCAAGGGGGCTGCGGTAAGCAGCGGGTTAGCCCGCTGTTTATCACAGCCCTCCAGGGTACGCAATTGAAAAAGAGAGGAAAGAAATATGGGGCGGACGGCAGTAAGAAAAACCAATGTGGCAGCGGGGGAAACTTTAAGCGGCAGAAGGAAAAATTCTGGCAGGGGAGCGGGGGCAAGAAGCATCATGCGTACTTTGATTGGGGCCTTCCTGGCCCCGGTGGCGCTGATGGTCGTGCTGGGGGTGGTATCCTATAACAGGGCAGCGTCTGGGATTCTGTCAAAATATAATGAATCGGCTTTGTCAACGGTTTCCGCTATGGGGGATTATTGCGGGCTTTTATGTGATACAGTGGCAAGCAAGGCACTGGAGGTTTCCACCAATACGACGTTGGTGGAGTATTATAATTATGTAAAGCTGGGCAAGCAGGATTACACGGTAATGGAATCCTTGCGGGATTCCAAAACGGTAGTGGCCAATGTAAAGTCTATCAATAAATTTTTGTACAGTTGTTCGGTGATACCGGAATCCGGTTCCTACCTGACAACACTTGTGGGTTCCATGTCAGAAAACCCCTTTGAAGATTTTATGGCTACAGAGGAGGGAAAATTTTTCAGGGAAAATGCTTCTGCCAGGAACAAGTGGATGGGGTACCATACATATCTGGATGAGCATACAAACAGCTCTCCCGATAAATATGGGCTGGCGTTTTACCAGAAAGTGTTCCAGAACGATAATTACGTGGTGATGGATATTGATATGGCGGTGGTGATGGAGATGCTTTCTAAAATGGATTTCGGGGATGGCAGCATCCGCGCCCTTGTATCCGGGGATGGCAGGGAAATTATTTCCATCCAGAAGGAGGGGGAAGAAGGGGAAGAGGAAGCATCCCAGCCAGAAGACATTGCTTATTTTACAGGCAGGAGTTATTTTGAAGACACAAGGCAGGCCCTGGAGGCCGGGAGCCAGGAGATTGCCCTGGAAGGAGAACAGTATGTCTATGTGTATTCCCCTGTGGGAAAGACGGGCATTATGATCTGCGCCCTGATTCCCAAAAGCAATCTTTTAAGGCAGGTGGAGAGCATTAAATATATTACCATATTTATGGTGATTCTGGCATCCTTTGCCGCCCTGGCAATCGGCGGCGTAATCTCTTCCGGGATCAGCAGGACAGTGAAGACAATGACCAACGGGCTGTCGGCGGTAGCGGAAGGGGATTTGTCCAAGAACTTTGATACCAGGAGGAAGGATGAATTCCGGGTGCTGGTGACAGCACTGAATTCCACCATGGAAAGCATCCGCCTTTTGATGAAGGATATGAAACGCTTCGGGGATAAGGTAAACCAACTGGCAAGGAGCGTTTCCGGCAAGGCGGAGGACACCAACGCGTCCATGCACACCATAGCCGGGACCATGGAGGAGATGACAAGGGGCTTCCAGGAACAGGCCAAGGATGCGGAAGACAGTAACGAGAGAATGGTTTCCTTTACGGAGAGCATTAATAATGTGACGGAAAATACACGGGATATGACCAGGATGGCGGACGAGGCCATTAACGCTGTGGAACAGGGGACGGTGATCGTCCGTGAGCTGAGTGAGAAATCCGATGCCACGGTTGCCCTCACGGAAGTGCTGGTGGGGGATATTGACGAGGTTTCCAGAAACTCTGAGGAAATCAAGAAGGTGGTGGATATTATCAGCAGCATTGCGGAACAGACCAATCTTTTGTCCCTGAATGCATCCATTGAGGCGGCAAGGGCCGGGGAAGCAGGAAGGGGATTTGCAGTGGTTGCCCAGGAAATCAGGGAGCTTGCAGACCAGTCCAAGGTATCCGGGGGTAAAATCCGCAGCATTGTGGAGAATATCGGGGTTACTGCCGATAAGACCACCGTTTCAGCCAAAGAAGCGGAGGAGATGATAAACAGCCAGGCCCAGGCCCTTTCGGAGACAGTGGAAGTGTTTGACAGGATTAGGAACTGCGTGGGCGGGCTGGTGGAAGACATACGCACGGTCACAGAGCACCTGGGGCAGATTTCCGTGGAAGAGGAAAATGTGCAAAACGCCATCAGGAACATTTCCCTGGTTTCAGAGCAGGTGGCGGCTTCTGCCGGGGAGGTATCCGGAACTCTTAAAGAGCAGGTTTCCATTATTGAAAAGCTGAAAGAGGAAGCGGAAGTATTAAGAGGGGATGCGGAAGAACTGGGAAGTTCCATAGACAAATTTAAAGTATAAAAATAACAGACCAATTGCTTCAAGAAAGGGGCCTGCATCCGCGCTGTCTTTGCAAGGCCCCGGTACACAAAAAGCGGCGCAGAAATGAGGAAAGCTATGTTAAAAGAAGAAAAAGCAGCAGAGATTTTATTTTTGGCTCCCGTATTTAAGCAGATGCTCTGGGGTGGCAGCCAGCTCCGGGATAAGTTTGGCTACGAAATTCCCGGCGATGATACGGGAGAGTGCTGGGCGGTGAGTGCCCATCCCAACGGGGACTGCACTGTAAAGGAAGGGAAATACCAGGGAGAAACCCTCTCAGGGCTTTGGGAGAAGCACCCGGAGCTGTTTGGCGGCCCGGGCACAGACAGGTTCCCCCTCCTGGTGAAGATTATTGACGCAAAGGACGATTTGAGCATCCAGGTCCATCCCAACGATGGCTATGCCAAAATCCACGAGAACGGCTCCCTGGGAAAGACAGAGTGCTGGTATATTCTGGACTGCCCGGAGGACGCTTCCCTGGTCATCGGGCACAATGCAGGCTCCAAGGAAGAACTGGAGGAGATGGTCCATCAGGGGAAATGGGAGGAGCTGATCCGCCAGGTCCCTGTGAAAAAGGGAGATTTCATCCAGATTGACCCGGGGACGGTGCATGCCATCAAAGGGGGGCTGATGATCCTGGAAACCCAGCAAAACAGTGACATTACTTACCGGGTATATGATTACGGCAGGCTCACCGGGGGCAAGCCCCGCCAGCTTCATGTGGAACAGAGCATTGACGTGATTACTGTTCCCGCCCCCACCCCAAAGGACAGTGTAAAGCCTGCGGCGGCGCTTCCGAAGAACGTAATGAATGAGCTGATCTCCTGCGATTATTACCGGGTGTGGAAACTGGATATGGATGAGCCGGTTTCCTTTGGCCAGGAATACCCGTTCCTGATTATGAGCGTAATTGAGGGGGAGGGCTCTGTTAACGGAAAGGGCATTAAAAAGGGCGACCATTTCATCCTGCCTTCCGGCTTTGGGCAGGTAGAGCTGCAGGGCAAAATGCAGCTAGTCGCATCCACTGTAAATTAAGTAACTGGGGGAAGGTATGGTTATTTCATGATAAATGAACAGTACAAAAAAATGCTGGAAGAAAAATCTATTATCAGGGAGCTGTCTGAGTTTGCCGTGGCAAGGGGGAAGGAAATCGGGTACGAAAATGTGTTTGACTACAGCCTGGGAAATCCTTCAGTCCCGGTCCCTGCAAAGCTTACGCAGGTGATCATAGACCTGCTGCAGACCAGGGATTCCGTGGAACTCCACGGCTACAGCCCCAGCCTCGGGATAGATTTTTTTAAGGATAAGGTTGCAGGCTCTTTAAACCAAAGGTTTGGGATGGATTATACAGGGAGCCATATTTTCCCCACCGCAGGGGCTGCCGGGGCGGTAGCCCACGCGGTGCGCTGTGTCACAAAACCGGGGGATAAGGTGCTGGTATTGGCGCCGTTTTTCCCGGAATACCGGTTCTATGTAAATCTTACAGGGGCGGAGCTTTCAGTGGTCCCTGCCAATACGGTGGACTTTCAGATCCATTTTGAAAAACTGGAGGAGATGCTTACCCGGGAGGTGGCGGCGGTACTCATTAATACCCCCAACAACCCTTCCGGCGCGGTGTACAGCAAAGAAACGCTTAAGGAGCTGGCGGGGCTGCTTTACAGAAAGCAGAAGGAGTATGGGCGGGATATTTTCCTGATCTCCGATGAGCCCTACCGGGAGATTGTCTTTGGGGATGTGGACGCGCCATATGTATCCGGGTTTTATGACAATACCTTAAGCTGCTACTCCTTTTCCAAATCCCTGTCCCTGCCGGGCGAGAGGATTGGCTATGTGGCGGTAAATCCCAGGTGCCGGGGGGGAGAGCTGATCGTCCCCATCTGCGGGCAGATTTCCCGTGGGATCGGCCATAACTGCCCCGCTTCCCTGATGCAGCTTGCAGTAGGGGAAATGCTGGAGGAGAGGGCAGATATACAGGTTTATGAGACCAACAGGGATCTCCTTTACAAAGAGCTTACGGCCCTGGGCTTTTCCTGCGTAAAACCAGGGGGGACCTTCTATATTTTCCCTAAAGCCCTGGAGAAGGACAGCGTGGCTTTCTGTAAGAAAGCCCTTGCTTACGACTTGGTACTGGTACCCTCGGACAGCTTTGGCCTGCCAGGGTATTTCAGGATGGCTTATTGTATTGATACGGAAAAGGTGCACCGTTCCCTGGTGCCCCTTCGCAGGTTTGTGGAAGAAAATTACAGATAACCATTGGCGGGCGAAAAGTACCGGTGCCTTTATGGGCAGGTGATGGAGGGAAGGGAGGGATTTACATGTATCATGCCGGGCTTGTGCTGGAAGGGGGAGGCATGAAGGGGGTTTATACGGCGGGGGTGTTGGACTTCTTTCTGGACAAGGGGATTGAGTTTACTTCCTGCTACGGTGTATCGGCAGGAGCCTGTGCCCTGTGCAGCTTTCTGTCAAAACAGCGGGGCAGGGCTTTCCATGTAAACGTGGATTATCTGGATGATAAAAATTATTGTGGGATCTACAGCCTGCTGAAAACAGGCGATATTTTTGGGGTGGATATGTGTTACCACAGGATACCTGACGAATTGTACCCGTATGATTATGGGACGTATAACCAGTATCAGGGGATCTTTTACAGCGTGGCCACTAACATAGAAACCGGAAAGCCGGAATATATTCCTATTAAGGATATGAAAAGGGATATTGACGCGGTAAGGGCGTCGGCATCTATGCCCCTGGTGTCCCGGGCGGTAAGCTGGCGGGGCGGGCTGTACCTGGACGGGGGAATTTCGGACGCCATCCCCATCAGGAAATCTATCAGGGACGGCAACAGGAAGAATGTGGTGGTTATGACCAAAGAGGAGGGGTACCAAAGGAAGAAGTCTTCCGCCCTGCCCCTTATAAAGCTCCGCTACCGGAAGTATCCAAAAGTCTATGATCAGATGAAAAACAGGCATAATGTTTACAATAATACCCTGGGTTACTTAAAGCGGCAGGTGCAGGCGGGCGGGGTATTCCTGATACAGCCCAAGGGAAAAAGCGATGTGGGGCGGGTGGAAAAGGACAGGGAAAAGCTAAAGGCGTTATATGAAGAGGGATATAAGGATGCTTCAGGGCGGTACAGGGAACTGCTGGAATTTTTGGATAATGATTGAGAAAACTGTGAGGAAAAAATTATGATTGCATTTTTGAGGGCGGTGCTGTTTGGTATTGTGGAGGGCATTACCGAGTGGCTTCCCATCAGCAGTACGGGACATATGATATTGCTGGATGAGTTTGTCAGCCTGGAGGTTTCGGAAGAGTTCTGGGAAATGTTCCTGGTGGTAGTCCAGCTTGGGGCGATACTGGCGGTTGTGCTTTTATTCTGGGATAAAATCTGGCCCTTTGGCAAGAAAAATAACCCCAGGCCGGTAAAGAGAACAGGCTTTCTTTCTTATTGTAAGAAGGATATCTGGATGATGTGGTTTAAGATCGTGGTGGCCTGCCTGCCCGCTGCTGTGGTAGGGCTGCTGTTTGATGAATTTTTTGAAAGCCTTTTTTATAATGGCGTGTGCGTTGCCATCGCCCTGATTGTATTCGGCATCGGCTTCCTGGTGATTGAAAACCGAAATAAGGGAAAACGGGCACGTATCAATTCCCTTTCGGGGATCACTTTCCAGACAGCGTTTATTATTGGCATGTTCCAGTTGATTGCGGCAATTTTTCCGGGAACCTCCCGTTCCGGGGCCACCATTTTAGGGGCGCTGCTGATTGGCGTGTCAAGGACCGTTGCAGCGGAATTTACCTTTTTCCTGGCCATTCCGGTAATGTTCGGGGCCAGCCTGCTTAAAATGGTAAAGTTTGGTTTTTCCTTTACCGGCAATGAACTGATGATCCTTTTTACCGGAATGGTTACTGCTTTTCTGGTGTCGGTTTTTGTAATCCGCTTTCTGATGGGATACATCAAGAAGCATGATTTCAGGGTATTTGGCTGGTATCGGATTGTGCTGGGAGTGATCGTGCTTGTTTATTTTGGGCTGAAGGCCGTCTTTTTCCCGTGAAAGGTTTCGAAAAAAGAGATTTTTGCGAAAAATATGTTAATTAGTTGACAAGAAGAAAGATATAGGGTACACTGAATGCTAGTAAAACAGGGCGTTTCAAGGGAGGGAGTCCTGATTACCCAGCTTATAATGTATGTACCAGGGAGCGGGTGCTTCCTGTGTGAAAGGAGTTTATTATGGCAGTAACAAGGAAAACCACAAAGGCCGCTTCTGAGGTGAAGGAAGAGACGAAGAAGCCTGGCAGGAAGAGCAGTGCGGAGACGAAGGAGCCGGCTAAGAGAACCACGGCGAAGAAGGAGACAGCAAAAACAGCATCTGCAAAGAAGGTGGAAGAAGTGAAAGAAGCAGTCAAGGAAATCGTGACTTTCCAGTTTGGCGGGAAGTCCTATACAACAGATGATTTATTAAAGTCCTGCAAGGATGTGTGGAAGTATGACTTGGACAGAAAAGAAGAGGATATCAAGAGCATTGAACTGTATGTGAAACCGGAAGAGAACGTTACATACTATGTGATCAACGGGGATGTTAACGGGAGCTTTCCTATATAAATTAACTTGTTGTGCTAATTCTTTGTAGGAATACCCAAAGCGTCCGAAAGCGCAAA